>Ga0265780_10000108_pt1 | contig 133579 bp, 154 predicted proteins | sample P1T30metagenome_FD_192432 | JGI IMG/M metagenome (GOLD analysis project Ga0265780, IMG submission 192432) | Plant litter microbial communities from East Loma Ridge, Irvine, California - P1 T30 | ecosystem: Environmental > Terrestrial > Plant litter > Unclassified | place: USA: California...
GGCCGCGCGGTAGTATGGCATCGGAGCGGTATTCTGCATCTGTTGTTGCTGATACTGGGGTGTGTTGCCCCTGGAGGCTGGTACATCGGGAGTCGTGTTGGAGCGTGCTGTAGTGCGCTTTCCACCAGTCCGCCTCGCCTTTGCTGGCTTCGGGTTATCATCTGTCGCGTCTTTCGCTCGACCACGCTTGCTGTTGCCGAGGCGATTTTGGTGCTTGCGGTTGGCATACGCCTTGGGTGCGTTGACAAACGTGCGAATCTGGCAGGCTGAGTTGAGAACGTCCTCGCAGATCGTCTTCTCGAACTCGAGTGACTCTATCACGTTGTTCAGCCGACCAGCGCAATCCACCGCTCTGTCAATCTCCTCGCCTTTACGCTCGTCGGCGACATAATCGTTATGAGGCCAACCGCGGAAACCGCGCTTCACTTGTTCGAGCAAGCAGTCGAATACTTTGTGTGCGTACGCTTCGACGAGATCCGCAGGGTAATGGGCTTCGACCACCCACCTTTTAACTGCGATGGAAGTTGGGTTGTCCCTGTATTTCTCGCCGCTGGTCATCGCATTGTAGATGCGCTCTACGTGTACCCTGCGGTTGTTCTCGATGTCTTCGATCGTGTCGTCGGTCTCTGGGACACGATACGGTACCCGGTTGAACTGCGTCTTCTGTCGACGATATTCTCGCGCAGCAGCAGAGTTGTTAAGGCGTGATGGGCAGGGCTCATACTTCGTGTTGCGAGGTAGTACCCGTATGCCCTGACCAGCGCCATCCGTCAACGAGGTCTGCGGTGAGGACGCCATGGGAAGAAGAGCAGGACTCCTGCTCGCCACAGACTCCGACCTGCGAGACATCATGTACGGGGAAGGAGCGTCGTGGGGAGAGGTAACCTCCCTCCTCACTAGTTCGTGGCCCTGAACACTTGGACTAGTTGCTTCGGCCATGTCCTCGATGCCACGTAGAAGGCCATGGTCGTTGTGTTGGGCGAATGGAGACACAGACTCGGAATACTGTCGATTGCGCAAGACACTTCTATCAGGCTGGAAGTTACTATACGGCTCCTGGTATTGGCTGTAGTCGTTTGCATTCCCGTAGCTCCGGTCGGAGAAGCCAGGATAGGTATACTGGGCGCCCGAGTTGTGAGGCGTGCTTAGGCTGTTGTGTAGGTGCTGGCCGTCGGTGTCTCGCATCGTCGCATCACTGCAGTGTCGTCCTGGGAATGTATCGTGCGTGTGTGCCTCGCCGGAGCGGGGTGATGGCCCCGCTTGACGAGAAGACGAAGTCATGTATTGACTGAGCTCAGCTGTATGATGCTCGAGATGTTTGTGGTACGAAGTTGAATGTATGTTTGAAGAGTGTAGCAAAGAGGAAGAGGAAGATAAGTGTGTCGAGATTTGACATTCGATATGCTGTGAATCGGCGGCAGCTGATGCAAATGTGCGTGTGTCAATAGGCCAGCATCTATCGTGAAGAGGCGTGTTCTTATACAGCCATCGTACACATCACAAACCAACGGTCGGCTCGTCGTTTGGGTCACCGCGAAGATGCCTGATTTAGAATTCGAGGCTTGTGATCTCGCGATGCGTTGGGGGTGCGTGGGACTCATAGGGCTGTGAAGTGCGGTATCGGAGGCGGAAGGCGCAATGCGGAAGTGCGTTTGGGTATTGCTAAACTCGCGGCATCGATACACCATTGATGGGCTTCACCGGTGCCGCTGTTAGACTTTACTGCCACTTTGGTGACGCATGAAGTCCTCTGGCACGTAATAGTAAGGTAAGTGGAAGCTACTTCACAGGATGGCGCAATTCTCACAATCACATGGCTTGTGGTGATCAAGCGGTGTACTGACGGTCTTCTAAACGAGAGTGACGGTAAGACTATCCGCTGCTTCATGTTCCGCAAGCAACTGGTTGGCAGTGAACTAGTCTTGAGCAGCCCTACCCTCTCAAACACGTTGCCTCCGTGTTGCGGCTCAAGTAAGAAGCTTCCACAGTGGCATCGCTCAATGAATCTCCGTCGTTCTTCCACCTCGATCGTGTTCGTCTTCTTCTCTTCAATGACGAGTGTGAAGACGTGGGCATCGCTGTACGATGACCATCTGCACGTGACGCACTTTTTCGCTATCCACATTTTCCATGTCAACAGCGAGACATCCATTCTTGTATGTAAATACTGAGATGAGTGCCCCAGCAAGTCAGGATACAGCTGAGCTATCACCCCGAGTGTTTGGCCGAAGAGCGGTGAAGATGTTTGAACACCGCAGGCGAAGTAGGTCGATTTTCAGCTTGTCCAAAACATCAGCTTTGGCATCGGGCTGCTCATAATCAATCGTACCCCAGATCTCGCTGCCCTGGACATATTGCTGCAACGCTGTGAGTACGGCATCTAACACTACCATCGAAGACTTCTATGCATTTACGAATTGGCCACTGCGCCCATCGGAACAGTGCAATCTCATCACAGGTTCCACACCGCATCACGAGGTCGAACAAGATGCATCAAGTCCATACCACCGTCTTAATAAGATTTGCTAACAGAACTAGCACTCCCACCACGAAAAGTGCGAGTAAACCAGCGAGTATGCTCTGCTGACTGAGCCCAAAGAAGAAGAACTCGCTCGGATAAGGTAGTAACCCACTACACGCGTACAAGCAACTGCACAGAGTGATAAGTCTCGAAGAGCTGACTAAAAGGTCGTGCATCGAAGATCAACACTGTCTGTTCACCATATCCAGCACCGCCATCCTCCCCTCCTACCATGTTAACCACGCTTTCTTCTGTTCCGCTCGTTTCTCTACCGTAACGTAAAAACCAACCAGCTCATAGCTCCCAGCGATAACAGCAGTGCAAGCAAATCCTGGCGGCCCAACGCATTAACGCGAGGGCAATTAAAAACAAATACATGCCGAACACGCGAAGAAGACGTAAAAATAGTCCAACAAAACACAGCGTCGAGAAGTACTTTACATTCATTTACACCCTATCCCTCTATTTCATATACAGCCCCATATCGAATCTTATATATACACACGAGGTATTCCTTTTCCTCTAATACATCAAAAAGCCATATACAACATTACGCGTGCTCTCTAATTCCCAATAGCCCAAACCAAATACACCATACTATGCACACGAAAAATCACTCATTACCACCACCTATCTACCAAGCCTCTTCTTCGTCGACCTCATCTCACCACGAATCCCCTGCGTCACGGCGCTCACGAGAAGAAATACGTCGACTCGCGCAGCCTCGACACATCCCATCCGCCCTTCTTCGGCACAGGCGGAAACGAAAGCGGCGCCCACACAGTCATTGATTGCTTAAGGGAAATTTTCCCTTTGCTCATCAATCGCGATCGTCCAGATTCTTCTTCCTCATCTGCATCAGCTTCTGCGACGTCCTCGGTGATGGCGGCCGGGTCTATTCCATCAGCGGTGTTGTCGGTAGGATCGAAACCAGTGGTGGTGTCGGGTGTCTTGGAAGCAAAAATTTCCTCCGTGGCAATGGCATCGATGCCGTCTTCATGCGTCGCAATAGTATCGTCGTCGGATTTGCCGTGTTTTGTTTCGGCCAATACCTCAGCCTCATGATCCAGCACCTTCTCGCGTGTGCGCTCGTAAGTAGCTTTACTGCTCTTCTTGTCCTTCGTTTCACCCAGAAGATTCATGCGGAACGACGACATAGCCTTGGGATCTTGGTGTTCCAGCCAGATACTTGTAGGTGTAACCATTTGCTCACCCTGCTTGACCTCCTCGGGGTCCTCGCTGGCCAGCAGTTCTTGACGCCGAGACTCGAGCGCGAGTTCTTCCGTGGTGGCTTCTTGGTGGTGGTAAATTTTGTTGACACGTTCGCCACGGCCGTGCAGGAGTTTGACGCGCCATTCTTTGATTTTGGTGCCGGCTACACTTTGCGAGTAGATGCTGGCGCAGTACATTGCGCCGGAGTAGCGCGCTTTAAACTCCTCGGCGAGCCGGCCGATGACATCTTCCGAGTGCATGCGCACGAAAGCGTCGCGGAGAATGACGTTGAGGTTGGGAATGTCACAGGCGTGTGTCCAGAAGCTGTCGTGCACGGCGGCAAAGTCAAGGCCCATTTCGCTGCACTTGAGCGCGGACAGGGTCATGTGAGTCGCGTCCAAGGAGTGGATGAAGTTGGGTGGGAAGGCTTGGAGCTGCTTGCGCTTGTCCACCGGGTCGGCGCCGCCGCGTCTGATGATGGAGATGTCTTGGAGTTTCGTCTTGATGGTTGTAGTGGCGTCTTTCTTGTAGGGCTGGACAATGGGCATCTTCAGTGGAGTGGTCCAGATGATGCTCGTCTTCAGAGATGCGATAGCTTTGATAGCTTTCGCAGTGGCGCGCGCGGAGGGAACCTTGGGTGTCTTGAATTTCGGGTCCTGTGCCAGCTGCCTGCCCTCGAATTTGGCCTGAATGTGCTTTACTTGATCCGCATCTAGCGAGGATGTGATGCGATGGCCGCACTCGCCGAGCCAATATTGGATCTCTTGCGCGCCGTTGAAGATCTTGCCGAGCGCTTCGAATATCTTAAAAGCAACGTACAACGCTACCGATGTGAGATTCTTCACCTGCTTTGTTTCCTGGAAATTGGGAAATAGTGACCGGAGCTGCTCTTCAACTTGTGCTTTTGCACCCATGAATGTGACGCCGTATACGTTTGTCATGACCGTACGCTTGACGACTTTGCGTGAGATGTGACCATTGATGAAGGAGGCCAACGGGAGTCCTTGCTCAGCCTCCTTGGCGACCATCTCCTTTACAAGCTCCGCAACTCCAGTGTAGATATCCTGCGGTCGGTCGGAGGGCTCAAGATTGACCTGTCGTGCACCGGCGAGATCGCCACCTAATGCCGCGTAATGCTGAAGGCCATTACAGGTTCCATCTTGGTGGACAGGGAGCTGAGACTTGTAACGAGTGGGATCAGGTGAGTCGAAGGCACTCTTCAACTCCATACAGCAGGCCAAACACTGCCACGGATCTTCCGCATTGGCCCACCATCGTCGACCGTCTAGTGGATTAGTGGCGGAGTCGTATATCTCGTTGATGTTGTCCATGGCAAACTGCTCCCGCTCGGTCAGACTGGCTTTGTCGAATCCGTACAGGTTGGCGAGATGGATCTTGAGCCATTGTAAACCAACGGTACCGAGTTCTTTGGCATGCCCAAACTTGAGCAGACCGCGTGCGAGATCAGCCCCAAGATGGTTGAGGATAGGTGGAATGGGGTACGCACGTCCGCGGAAGTCGACGTTGTGGGGGAAGTATATGTTCTTCTCGTTCGCAAAGGCCGCCGCCAGTTCCAGTTGGAAGTTCTGGAAGCATCGTTGTGAGTGTAGACCTGATTTGAGATTGTTGAACTCCTGCAGCTTCTTGCTATGTTTCACTCGTTCAAGTGAAGTGGCATCGGCGGGCGGCTCCGCCGGAGGTTCGAGTGTGTCGGTGCTTTGTACCAGTTTTCCTACGGTCTCGCCACTGTTCCAAGCCTGAGCCATGACCTTCAGGACTGGTGCGTTGATCTGCCAGGGTACCTTACCAAGGACATCTAAGCCGGCGAGTACCTTTTTCATGTCCCCTGTATCAATGGCCGACTGAGCGTATGCTTTCTGGTCTGGATCCTCATTCTTCAGCCGCACCACGCGCTGTGGCAGAGTATAGTAGCCGCCGTCCTGGAAGCTTGACCAGGGCTTCGGCTGGATGATCATGGGCAAATTCACGGCGGTGACGTGCTGGACGTTCTCGTCGCGCAGCTTCTCCAGGAGTCGGTGGTGAGGGACAATGAAGCCGACCTTCTTGCCATTGGAATGTCCAACGCGATGCAGGAAAGCCGCTTGGTTGGAGGTCAGAGTTTTGCCGCTCTTTGGATCCCGGACGGTGTTTACCAAGGTGCAGTACTTTACTACCAGCTCTAGAGCAAACACACCCATTCTGATCCGAACGGGAAGAGGAGCCGTTTCCTTTTCATAGTAAGCAGTGTAATTGGGGAGTTGACTTGTTTGTCTCTCTGGGTCGGGTTGTGTCTTGTGCAGCTTGTCGATGAGCTGCGCGCGCATCTGTTTGCGTTGTTTCTTCAAAAACGCGTCGCGGCGGGCTTGCGCATCCGAGTTTAGGAGATTCATAAAGTCGTTTCCCAGCATATTGGCTAGCTTTGTCACCTTCCAGCTGTTGGGGCCTGCGGATTTCCCTCCCACACCGGCCGTCACGATACGGGAGATGGTCAGAGCGGCTAGCTTTTCGGGACTCATTCTTTCCATCCATGGGCCATAGACGTGGCCCCCCTCCTTCGCGTTGTCTTTGCTCGGCTCAGTCAGGACTTCCTTGCATCTCGCAATGTGTTTCTTGAAGTGGGGAACTAGGGTCGAGTGCCAATTCGACATGATTGCTTGGATGGGTTTGGTGTTCATGACGCCGTGAATGCCCATGTCCTGGAGCTTGTCGTCCTCTTGCTGCCAGCGATGCACTGCAGCGTCCAGGGCGTCCTGCTCCACGCGCACTTGGCGCAGATAGGCATAAGCATGGTCCTTCTCCTCCTGCGTGCCTGCCATGTCGTGTGGGTAGGCGACGCGTTCGGCGTCGTGAAAGACGGCAAGCGACTGACGCAGGGCTTCTAGGCCGAGACCCTTTTGCTTCACGGACGCGATCTCGAACTTCAGCTTTTGGGTCACCTGTTCGGGTACAAGGCCATGTTCGGCCAAGCTCCTGCGGGCGGCGGGTGTATTGACGAGCGATTCCTGCAGGTCGGCAACGAGCGGCGGCGGGTGGTAGTCGTCTGGCTGGGCACGCAGGATGACGTCCCACTCCTCGTCCCAGAAGTCCTCCGACTCGTTGACCTCGTCGAGCACGTGGACGGCCTTGGCCTCGGTTATGTACTTGCGGATGGCGGCGTCCTGGGCGTCGCCCTCGAGGAAATTGACGGCGGCGCGCAGCAGGGTGACAAAGGTGAGGGCGATGGGCGCGACGCCCCGGGCGACCATTTTCGAGGCGTACCAGCGCTCCAGCTTGGCCATGGAGTCGGCGGCGGGCTCGGGCTCTTGCTGCATCGTCTCGAAGAGGGTTGCAAAGTAGATGTTGTGGGCGTCGACCAGCTCGGGCGCCGAGGGTTGGTAGACGAGCGTCAGCTTCTCGAGAATCATGGACGCCCGGTCGAGGCGGCCGACCTTGAGGCAGGCATAGAGGTTTTGGTGCATGTGAAGCGCCTCGCCGCCCATGCCGTACATGCTCCTTATCGCCGCCGAGCCGGGCGCCGCACTCGAGTTGTGGAGGATGAGCGGCGTCGAGGGGTCCCACGGCTGCATCCGCGCAAGGTCTGGTGGCGGCGGACGCGAGCTCCACGCCGGCATAAAGCCGTGGAAGGGCGATGCGTCGGACGAGGGCTGCAGTTCGGCGGCCGTGGCCAGCGAGCGTGTGGTGCGGAGGGATGCATCGTGTGGCGACGGTCTGCGTGCGTGTGTGCGTGTGCGTGTGTGTGTATGCGTGTATGTGCCGAGTGTCCGTCTCGGGTCATGTGATCGTGCGGCGACGGCCACGGCCACGGGACACAGCCATGGCAGCGTCAATTGTTCGTGTGCGCGGAGGGCGTCGTTGCGCAGTTTCCGCTGTGCTGCTCGCGCGAGCATCGTGGAAGGTGTAAGAAGTCTAAAGGGGTATCAAAAAGAAGAGAAAAAACAGGAATGATACGCTATGCAATGACGACGAGAAGAAAGTGGAAGGCACGCGTAGTGGTCGTGCCTGCAGCGTGTGTTTCGATGCTGGACGGCACTCGAGGCAAAAAGTTCGTCGAAGTTCGTCGATGATGTTTCTCGGGCACGGACCTCTTTCACTTAGCGACTCCACTTGTATCATCGATTGCCTGAGGCACGAAACGTCGAGGAGATTCGAACGTGATAAATCTGTAAATGCTAGAAACACCGGTACATGCCATGAAATCCCAATCGACCTATCAACGCCATTCCTTCGCTGTCTCAATCGCCAGACTGCTTGCCCGCGTGCTCGTCGGCTCCTCCGCCGGTGCCGTGGGTACCATGTCCTCCTCCTCCTGCTCCATCATCACCATCTTTGCCTTGGCCCGCGCCTCCCAGTCATCATCACTTACCCATTCGTCATCGCCGAAGCAGAAGAGGTCACGTGCTTCGCCATTCACGACCTTGCGATGCTTGCCGGTATGAGCAGTACAGCCGCCGACGTCCTGACGGAATGTGTCAGCGTACTCGTGCGCAGTACTCGCTGCAGCGCCGTAGTTCGTGAGCGTGCCGTCATAGAGCAGGTATGGCAGGTGCTGGAGCTCCGGGAGGTCGCCGTCGAAGGGGAGGGCGAGGTGGAGGGGCTGTGAGTGCGGGATGGTGGGTGGTTCGAAGTTCTGAGGAGACTTTGGTCGTGTTTCGGCGCGGAGAAAGGGCTCGTGTAAGGACGCCGCTGATGTGTCTTTACTGCCCTCGGGTACTGTAAACTCCTCGGGCGCGTGGTAGAGCTCGTTGTGTACAGTGACCAGCGCATCGGTCGATCTTGCGGGATACAGTAGCGTATAGCTTCGTGCTCGCATGAACTCGAGCATGAACTCGGTCAAAGCAGGTAGGCCCTCTGAGACGAGCTTTGCGCGCGGAACAGTCTTCGCTGACTCTTGATGCTTGATCACCCGACTGCCGAGGAAGGAGTGCATTTCAGCCCACTTGTCACCAAAGAACAGCGCTGCGTGACTGCTGGGTGCCTGCCAGAGAAAGGGTGAGCTAGATATCTTGGGATAGAGCTCGGTATAGCGGTCCGTGTGCATGTCGCTCAGTACTGGCGATTTGAGCTGTGTCTTCCCGTCGAGGAGGACAGGCGGTAGCTCCAGGCTCACGCCCATGAGATGGCGGTTGACATCGTCGGAAGCGCTGAATGCAGAATACTTGTACTCCAGCAGAGCATAATGTACGTAATGGAAGTAGAGCGGTGATAATTGCGCTTGTGGCGACAGCAGTAAGGCATGTGAGTTCTTGGTGCTTGTCGGATAGAAGAGCTCCAGAAAGCGAATGGCTGCGTCTTGTTGGGTCGAGCGGTGGCTCATGACCCGGCGCTTGACGACCAGACCGCTTGCTGCCAATGGATGAACTTCGTGAGGAGGCCACGTTAGCGCCTCCACGTGCCTCTTGACAGACTCGTCCAGATGCGCCGGCAATTCGAGGATAAGTCGAGGAGGTCTCAACCCGTGATAATCAGCGTCTTTGATCGACTGCAGCAGTCGCAGAACGCTCGAAGACTCAGCAGGCACCTGGACCAGAATATCCACCGTCGGCTCGTGCCAGCTCTTCAACGACCCAGCATCGAGCCTCGTGATCCACATGAAGTTGTCCAGCTTGTTCTTCGGTATTTCGATGAGCGGCATGCCGTACGCCTCCGTCTTCTGCCGCATGCCGCGCACAAAAAAGCCCTCCTCTGAGAGCGAGTCGTCCATGATAGCTACCTGTGGGTGCAGAAAGCTGTTGATGTGCGACAGGGCTCCCGTGACGGCTGACTGGGCTCGAGTATTGCTGCTGTACTCCATGTAGTCCGGCCTCGCATCGTGCCATGTCGCCGGGCACTTCTCCAGATCGACGCCGTTGATCTCCAGCAGCGTCTCGATGGGTATGTCCTCTCTACCGAAGAATGCTACGTGGATGTGGTTCCTGCTCCACTTGGACATGTCGCATATCATCGGCAGGAGCGTCGAGGCGCTCTGCAGGCTCGCCATGCCGAAGAGGACGTTCCGGTTCGTCTTCTCGTAGCCATTGGTCTTGTGCACCGCCTTGCGTAGCGTCCTCGCAAGGCGGTAGAAGCGTATCTGGCCGTCAAACGTGTGCGGCGTAATCCCTCTCGCAGCGCGCACGCCCGGTGGAGGCCCAGATGGCTCGCCAGGCTCGTCGGGATGGTGGTCGTATGCGTAGTCGGGCACGATCGGTTTGCCCATGAGGTCTGTCGCTGAACCACGCCCAAAGCTGCTCAGCAGCAGATACACCAGCCCCATCCCGGCAATCGCCAGCAGAATCCTCCGCCGCCGCCAGCGGAAGGTGTGGTTCCATATCGACCAGCCCGTCCGGCGCGCAGGCACAAAGCGGTGGTCGTCGTCCTTTTTGCCCAGCTCCTCGTCGCCCGGCAGCATGGCCTTGCCCAGCATATGCCCTCGAATCATGCCCGCCTGCAGCCACCCGGCCTTTGCGGAACTACCTCTTGCTTGCATGCGCACGGCCGCGGTATCATTGTGTGGTTGGGACGGGAATCTCTGGCCGCGTGGGTGACATGTGACGTGTGCTGCAAGGAAGAGCCTGAGCTTATCGCGTGTGTTGATAGCGGTACGTGGTGAGAATCTCGCGTGGCTTGCTTCAGCCCGCGCAGAGGAGAGATGTTCGAGGGTCGAGGTGAATGGCCGGTGAACGCATCGGCATAGACATGCGCCGAGAGAACAGGTGGATCATGGTTGTTGGACGATGCACGCACCCATGCCACATGAGATGAAGTTTGCCCCACGCTCGGCTGCGACTGCCGCCTTATCAATTCCTCCCACCAACTCTATCCACTCAACCTTCACTGGGCTTTTTTGGATGTTGCCCACATATTTACATGTACTCCCTTTTCAGGCTGTGAGATAATTTATCGACCTTGCTGGACGTCACGTCACGCTTTCTCTTCCGACAACCTCACCTCCGCCTTCTCCAACGCTTCCCTCAGCACCCGCTCATTTCTCGGCTTAAACACAACCTGATAATGCCTACACATCGTCACCAAACTCGTCGGATCCGCGCTTCCTCTCACAGGATGCGTGTCAACCTCTGAATCCTGCACGATCTCAAAGCTACCCAGCATCCTCAAGAACACTAGGTACAGCTCACGATTCGCCAACAACGAGCCGGTGCACATGCGATAGCCCAAGCCATATGTAAACAATGGCGCATTAGGCTGTTCTAGCCAGCGTTCCGGGCGAAAAATATCTGGATCAAACCATACTTCTGGATCTATGTGGCGTTAGAATGAAAGGCAGGTCAAGAGGTCAAGCCACGTACCCATGTTGCACGCCCAAGCATTCAAGTAAATCGTACTCCCAGCCGGAATCGTCTTCCCCTCGTACACCACATCCTTGACCGTCGCCCTCGGCAGCGCCAACCTCAGCACCGTATAAAACCGCAAACACTCCCTCACCAGCGCAAAAACATACTGGCACTTCTGGTCGTCGTACGCATCAGCCAGCGGCTCTGTCTCCGGGTAGTATTCCCTTATAGCCTTGATCGCCTTGTCCTGGATATCTTTCCGCTGAGCTAGTAGTGCAACGCTCCACTGCACCAGCGTGGTAATCGTGTCCAAGCCACCCGACAGCATCGTCAGACTAATACTCGTCAACTCCTCCTTATTCAGCGCGGCTTCTTTATCTTGTATGATGTTCGCTTGGATACATGGCTTGTGTGTGCCTTTCTCCATTCTTTCATCTAAATCGTTGTTTAATCTCGTCAGATACACGTCTCGACGACGTCGGTACTCCTTCGCTTTCGCCGTCCCGCCGCTGAACGGATTTACACGCAGAATCGGAATGTAATCCTGCAAGTTGCCTGTTGTGCTGCGGAACTTTGATATCGCGGCCTCAACGTCGCATATCTCGTGGAATAAGGGGTCGTGCCGACTTCCCATGCGAGTGCCCCAGTTCAGCGTCAGTGCGAGCGACAGCGAGAGGCGCTCAATCATGGGCATGGGGTCGACGCCTACGCTTCCCGCCTTCCCAGATTCGAACGCGTCGCGCACAAATTCTGTGGTCTCAAGATCCAGATGCGATACATACGTTGCAATTGACGGTTTATTGAGCGCTGAGGCCGCGCCTTTGCGCCGGCGCTTGAGCGAGTCGTTGAATGGCGACGTACCAATCGTCGTCCCCGCCGTATTCGACAACACCTGTCATTGATCCTCTATTAGCCCCAATTCCATTTCCCAATCCTCGTTCAACACTCGTAGCACGGAAATGCAAAGTACCTTATGAAACGTCCAAAACACAGGCCGACTGCTTAAACTACTCCCATTGCCCCCAAACAGCCTCCTCGCCGTATCCGCACTATTCACAACCAGCACAGGCTCATTGCCCAGCTGGATCTGATACACGGCGCCATGTATCTTACTCCACTCTCTATACTTTTCCGCCGCATTATATTTGATGTCTGGGATGTTGCCAACTAGAGGCCAATTCGTTGGGCCAGAAAAGCCGGGTATGCGGCGTGTGCGGCGTATGTATTCGTTGGTGAGGATGTAGGTGAGCGGGATGATGAGGGTGACGGCGAGCAGGGTGCGGATGGGGTGTTGGAGGATTTGCTGGGAGAGCGTGGTGGTGATCATGGTGATGGGATGTCGTAGTGAGGATCGGCGAAGCGCGAGGGTAGGAGGTGGTTCATCGCATGGTATATGAGCCTCAACGGCTTACCCCGGATTTTGTGGTGGTGGTTGATGCGGGGAAGGTGGTGGTTGTGGAGTGCGGAATTAGCGGCAAGGTGCGGAATCAGTTAGTGCTGACTCGAACTTGACTACACTCATTACAATTGTAGCATCTGAACGACTGCCCTCGTCGTCTTGTCTACGTGGAATCAACGAAGAAGTGCAATATCCGGTCAGAGATCCCGTCAAAATCAACTCTGGGGCAATGCTTCGTGCCTAACTCTCTCGGCCACAGCCAGATCCCAGTCTCGAGACACAATGCGCCCCTCAAGGGAGATACATGAACATGCATTCAGTTGGAAGTTCCTCAGGGACCAAATGGTGCTTATATATCAGGACAGGACTGAAGTAGATGAGGCTAACAGGTTTTCTAGATCTAAAGCCACATATCGATTGATGACCAGGTACCCAATCCGACGCTCACACCAACTTCACCAATAGCCCGCATCTCCCCGATCTTACGCCCCCTCTGCCTCATGCCACATTCTAGCACTTCTTCTTCGAGGGGCATGCCGTTGCACATCCTACACCACGCCGTGGTCAGCCAATCCGAATCTAATCGCTCGCATACCAGACTTACCAGCAGCGCAACCAGCTGAACCCCAACCGCTAGAACCGCAGTACGCATAGCAAGCAGTGCGGGACTCGCAATCATCCTTGTCGCAGCAAGGATTCAGCGTGTTCTTCTTGCATTTCTCAGTCGCCCTCTTGGACGAGCTGCTGCGGGACACGATGTGGTTGTATGCAGCTGCAAAGTCGGCGTCGCGGGCCATTGCCTCGCTGATGACGTCGCTGGCTGCGGGGTCTGGTACTGGCGTTAAAGGGGTGGTCAGGTCAAGTAGAATGAGATGCACGTACCGGTGCTGGGCAGAGCGGCGGTGGTAGTAGCGGCTGCTAGAAGGACGGTGATCATGTAGAACTTCATGATGAATGGTGCTCTTGGAAGCTATTACTGGAAGGCTGGAAAGGAAGGGTTGATGCTTTTATGGTGTGAAAGGAAAAGTAATGTTCCTGGATGGAGTCTCCATGGCTGGAGACTGAGCAGGTATCGATACCCATGGGATGCCAAAGAACGCGGTTGGCTAACACTCGCGGCCATCTATCTGCTAGAGAGCACCGACCTCATTCTCCATCGCTGGACGCACCACACTTTGGACCTACTGGTCGCTGTCAATCCCACCAACACCATCGTTGTCACCACCCGCAGGACCTTCCTGATACCCACAAGTCGCCAACAACATACCTGCAAGATGTATATTGCCTTGCTGCTGGTTTCTCCACGCGGAGTTACTTTGACAGTGTCATTCCACCTATCGTGGTTCCACCTGCCGTTCTGAAGGATCTCAGAAGTGTCACACAAAACGCCCGACCAGTCATGATGGGCCACGGGGGTTTCTAAGCATCCACTGAGGCTTTGGACGAGTAACCATCATAATCTCGTCGTGCGCTATTCTACTCTTTTCGCGGTGATGGAAGTCTTGTGGTTCTACACGAGTATCACGACTGACCACGTAGGGACGAGGTGCGTCAGTGAAGCTTTTTCGGTCGCTCGCCTGGCAGAATCTCGGTAGTGCTTTCTCGAGGCCGGTCTGCATTCCACGCCTTTCGAAAGAGAGTACCTAAATGAACTGGGATACCGTAAGGGCTGAAGCGAGGTACGGAGGCGAGCACTGTGCGTGCTTCTATATGACTCTGGACGGAACGAGACTAAGGGGTGGGATATGCACCGTGGGATACTGTTTGCCAACAGGATTGAGTAATTCGCGTTCAACTCCTGAACACGAAATCCCACTCACTGGAACGCCCTTGCCTGTAAACACCCTAGGACTGTTGTCCTGTGTGCCGCTAGCGATGGTCTGGTAAGTGCATATCTGATCAGGCCCCCGGACGAACGATCCCACGGTATGTCCTAGGAGTCACACCTGATATTGGCCCGCTTTGAAGAGACGACGGGCACGATGAACCTGCAAACCCCTCTTAAGGGCCAAATGGTTGGTCGGACACCGTCCCCATCGACACGGCTTCCTGGTATCACCCCGATTCGACGAGCCTGTAGGCGAGCGACCTCTCGCAGTGCTTCTTCGACTGCGAGACGCAATCCAGAGTGACACTGAAGCATGTTCTTGCAGCCTTTGAAGTGAATTAACACGAGGCGAAGCTGCAAAGGCCACAAGATCATCAGTGGCCAAAATACTGCGCAGCTGGCCGCAATGGTTTGATCGACCGCCAAACTGACATGCTCAACCGAGATACCCATTCTTGGTATGCGATGTGTCTCTTGTTTCTATGATCGTTCCGATCAGCATGAGAAAGATCGCCATACCAAAATCGCGGGCAATCAAAACTGTACTCGGGCGCAAATCAAGCGTCGTGTAGTCACTCTTGGGATAAGAACATAGCCGCCAAAAGCGCAGAACACGTAGCCCCCGTGAGCCGTGAACATCCCATGCGCAGGGAAAATATCACCAATCGTGGACAAGACTGATGCGACTCACCAGGCAATCTCTTCGAGAGTTGCCCCAGACTCAGGGTCACCCGGTGGTTATATTCCCCATACACCACTCCTTACCAAAGGTCTAGAGGCTGCGACGCAGCTGAAAATGTTCTGAAGGGTTTTCTTCACTCGGGTAACGATTCGCGGGAGAGCATATCGTGGAACGTCCAATGATACTGAGCGGTGTACGGAGGTGGCCAACGGGCGCGAGCCGCTCCCTACCGCCACTAACTACCAGCAGCACGGCACGTGTGTGCAATGACTCACCGCCTACCTGTCGCTAGGGGGCGTTAATGGACACGATGTGCTTCCGCCGAACGTCGGAGCATTGGCGTCGCTAGTACTGAGCTTACCCGTAGATCTCGGACCACGAACTTATAACTCCCCACGATCCGCTGAGCAGCTGTGGTAGACCTTAGTCCGGACGCATGTGTGGAAAGCGTCTCGCTTCGAAGGGCTATTTTGTCGACAACTGTATGGATTTTTTTAGATGACCTCTGGATTCGAGCTAATGCAGAAACACCTCTTCCTGCTGCACTTCACTACGGTGAAATCTAGATCTAGTTTTGCTGCATGCTATCAGGCTGTGGTGACTCGGGAGATGGTCAATAAGCTCACGGTGCGTTCACTCAGCGATGACTATGAAGCAAAGATAATAACTCGTAATGTTGAATATCGAGAAGTTACTGGAAGAATTTAGAAGACGTGGAGTTGCCAAAGCTCCCACTCCATCTAACGTCTCACCAAATCACACCAATCTCTCACTATCACATGTGCTTGGTCCTGCGCTCTAGCACCTCTTCTGTGCAGGGCACGCCGTCGCGCAACCTTCACCACATCGTCAGCAAAACCGCATCCTACCCCATGATGAGATACATCAGTCTTACCGGCAACACAGCCAACTCCTCCCCAGCCGCCTCCACAATTCTCGTAGCAAGCGTCCCGCGACTCGCAGAAGTCACTGTCGCAGCAAGGACTCAAGCGGTTGTCATGGCAGTGCTGCGTACGCTTCGCGAACAGATCGCGGGATGTGAGGCCGCTGCGGGAAACAACCTCGTTGTACGCAGCTGCGAATTCGGGTTCGCGAGCCATGATCTCGCCAATGGCGTTGTCGGCTGCGAGGAGGTTAGCAGGAATTCACTCTGTGCTTCCACATAATGCGTCGTGGTGGAAGAGGGATGTGTGTACCAGTGCTGGGCAGGGCGACAGCGGTGGCAGCTACGGCCATGAGGACGGTGATGATGGAGAACTGCATGATGACCGAAGGTTGGGGAAGTCGTTGCAAGTGTAGCTTGGAAGTGAAGTTGCTTGATGAAGACTTTTCCACGGGTGGAAGAGAGGGCATTTATACCCCGAGCAATATGGACTTCGACAACAGCTATCTCGGAACACCGGTCCACCTCCAGTCTCCGGTATTGCCACCATGCAAAGGACCTTCCCAATACTCCTCAGATCTTCAACGAAGCTGTACTGTCATCACTCCCTATTTCCAGCACACATCACTTTCTTGTCAAGTTGACCGGTCGATTATTAAACTCGCCGTCAGCGGCTCGTATACCCCGACTAACAACAACCTCTCAGCTTCAAACAATTGAACGGATCGACGGCATGGGTGGTACAAAGGGGCAAAGATCCACTTGGCACACAACTGCCCCGACGCAAGTTGGACGCTCAGCCGCAGACGGTATTATTTTTGAACAAAAGTGTAGGTGGAACAAGGGTGAAGTGCTATGTAAAAGACGCAGCTACCTCTCGCATGAGATGAAACGGAGAGGTTGACATGTAGCCGGAAGTATGCTTTCCTGTAGAACTGCGTGAGTGATCCATCACTGCGCAGTCTCTGCTCTACAATGCCACGATCACTAGATACAACAGCGACTATATCATTAGTAACAAGAACTCTCTTCTGCTTGGCATCGGGACTTAGGCGTCAGCAGCTCCTGGGTTAGTGTGTCATCCCGCTGGCGTCAGCGTCACTACACTCGTAGCGGTGGTTCGAATCAGTCGGTCTTTAGCTGTAGGATAGTAATCGGTGGCACCAATCATCAAACGAGGCCATTGAACCAGACTTGGCGCCCGGAATCCTGGACACCGACTCTCCACACGACTGATCTTCGGAAGTGAATGTTCTTATTATGTAGATACTACGCGATGTATCAGCATCGCTCAAATTTCTGACTGGCTTCGCTACAGTCACCAGGTGAGGCAACAATTCGTGATCGATTCTAACGATTGACTTTAGGAGCTATGACAATAGTTACAACTTAAAATGATAGCGTGTCTATCTCCAATAGCCTTTTGGTAAGCAAGGAGTCTTTGCAAAACGTGTTAAGGATATACAGGCCATACTTTAGTCGTACTCTGGGTAGGGCCTCGTTGAGCTATCGATTATGAATTCTTGCCGCACCTGGTGCAGTCATGTAATAAAGTACAGTACAGTTTCTGACTTCGTCAACCCTTGATATAGCATTCTAAGATCCGAGCTTGTCCATGTTCCACGCCGAATCTAGGATCAAAAACAAGTTATCCTGAGCGACATATAGTTTGGCATATATATCTACCCATTAAGAATCTTGACTTCCGGAAAGTACACATTCTGTCCCTTCAACACCTCATCCTCGTCCTTGAGACCTAAAGTGTACCAGAAGAACGAGGATACATATTTCCCCAAGATCTCCCACACCCTCGGTCCAAGGATCGGTCCAATCAAATAAAGCAGCGTATCTTCACTCACGCTCTCCCGGATTCCCGCCGCATCTACAAGCATGTTCAGGTCCCAGTACGACCCATGTGCGGCGTTCGTGACAGTGAACTCCTTCTTATAGTCCACATTCACACTACTGTTGAGCGAGTTCCAGAAGGATGCCCACGAAGGATCTGACGTGAACGACGAGTTATGTCCGTCGCTACCCCAGAGTGCGAAGGCCTGGGGTGCCGTGGGAGCGCCGAGAGAAGTGTTGAGTACGGGACCAAACATCTTGCCATCGAGATTGATGCCTGCGCGGAATCTTTTGTCGTTCAAAAGGGCCGTTGCGGAGGCTGCTCCTCCAAAACTGTGTCCAAACATGACGGCTTTTTGTCGCGAGCCCGCGCTCACTCCAAGACGGTCCAGGACGAATGAGGCGTCTTGAGCGCGCACTTCTAACCCAAAGTTCAGCGACGTAGGCTCGGAACCGTTTGTTGGAGAGGCCACGCTCCCACCGTAGATGACGTCGCCATTCGGGAATTCGACGACGTCTGTGTCGTACGGGTGGTCGAGCGTGATTACGGTGAAGCCGTAGCTTGCAATTTCCTGCGCGAGATGGCTGTAGAATAGCCGCGACGTGTTGAGACCTCCGCTAAACAGCGCCAAAGGCCAAATTTCGGCCTCGCTTGCTTCTCCACCTGTTGCTGGATAGTCCTCTTTACACACCTCGAGCACGAATCGATCCAATAATCCTTTGGGCCAACCATAGTCTCCCAATATCTCGTCTTCAGCAGCGGTAGTCGCGTTCGTCATATACTGCACATGCTCGAAGTTGCACTGCGCAACCGGAACCGGATCGAAACGCGACACCATTATTCGCCGTACATGACTAGAATTGAAGGGATCTGTGCGCGAGGTGTCGACCCATTCTTCGATAGCAAGGGTCGTAGCGTATGGTCCAGTGCTTCGTGGGAGGACAATGGCATCTTGCGCAAACGCTGTCGCGAAAGTGAGGAGGGTGAACAAATTGAACATGATGCGGAATGCTGTTGAACGCGACAGAAATTGATAACGCAGGTTGTGGGCATTTATGTACCCTTGAGTCGCGTCAATTCATGAGCCAGGGTAGATACGAAGACCTGCCTGAACTGTGTAAGGCTCGTGGATGCATGACCGTGGGTTGTGGCTGGTGTTGTGGCTGAATTGTCGCTCAACCTTGACCTTTCGTTAAAGCGAGCTCAATGAGTAAAGTCATGGTCAAGGAGGGACCGTCAGTCTGGAAACAGTGCCGAAGGCTCGATGATTGGCACTTATGCATCTCGAAGGGTCGCTCCACTCGCTCTGTAGTGGGTGGTCCAAGGATCTGAAGACAGTGACGTTTTCGTGCTTTCAGCGGCAGGATATAACCCTCAATCTCGTGATAGAGTGTCTGAAATAACGTGGTCTTCGGTTGTCGCGATTGAGTTCCACCAAGTGCGCAGCTGCGGGCACAAAGGTCTCCTCGTCGCAAGATGCCGAGGATATTCAGCAGCTGTTCAACCCAGGGAGGCATCATAAACGTAGTTTGTAATCTCGAACGAAAAAGTTCGTGAAATGGTGTGCCATATCTTTGGGGTTGTGAGGCTGAAACAATGATCGTGGGGCGGTCTGTAGGTGGAGGAGAACGAGCAACGGCTAGCAAGTAACCCTTGCTGCCGGGCTCCTAGGAACATACTCCGGAGTAATACAAGTCAACAACAATGTGTTACATCGGAGACAGACAGGATACGTGGAAAGCAACCTGCATAACATACATGTCGCCACCTTCTTCTCGATCACAGTGGCCTCCGCTCCGAACACATCCGGACCTGCAGCCTGCGTTGGCAAATTATGTGCTCATGTACAGACATCTTGAGCTCGGGATTTGCCTAGCACCTGCCCATGCAAGTTGAGATCAGCATAGGGAGCTTCCGCTCCCACGCTTTCGAAAATTTGTGTCGCTCCTCCGTACCCAACGAACGTATCGTCGGTTTCTCCATGTGGGAAGCACGCGTGGGAGACATGTTCATGCGTGAACTTCCAGCTCCTAAGGGAACAAGATCCGCAGCCGCCGTGTCCATGGGGTAAGTGATCGACCGTGATGGTCCCAGAGAAGAGGGAGAGATCGGCGTGAAGAGCGAATTATGGAAACCTCGGCCGAGATCGGCGTCCCAGGCAGAACAATTTAACATGTAATATCCTTTTGCACAGGAGTAAAGGACGCCGACACGAATGGCAGAACGGTTGCTGGAAGATCGCGTTCTTTTTGTGGAAAGCTGTGTCGTTGCGCGTGCAAATAACCGCAGTATTTGACCTTAGTCTGCGAGAGAAGCGGTTTCAAAAAGGTGGTTGTAGTACGCTGATCTAAGACAATAGAAGACACGACCTTCGACGCTTAGAGCCTTGCTCTTACAGCTGCATGGTTGATAAGAAGCAGAAGGAAACTTGATGACCGGAAAGGCTTGAAAAAAGGAGATTGCGAACAGGAAAGCAAAGCAAAGAAAACAAATTCCATGACAAAACAATACATCTGTTGGAGGAGCAGCATTAAAGAACAGAACAGCAGTGAGCAGGTGCCTCATTGACAGGCGGGCGTTAGCATACGCAATGCGAATGACTGAGGATGCATACAAGACAGTGAGAAAAGGAGGTAATGAAGTCGAGAGCGTGTCCACCTTTCACGTCCTCACGTCGCGATAAGCATCGCAAACGGAAATCCGAAGTCGTCGATAGCACGCCATAGGCTTCATCTCACCGAGGCTCTGCGTGAGACGAGTCCGGCAACGACAATTTTTCTATCATACGAGACGCGGCAGTTCTTACCACGGCCGCTCTTGCCTCTTGGGGAGCAGCAATGGTCGGTCGTGGGCAAACGAAGTAAAGGATGCGGTGTCCGTCAGAAACGTTGTCGTCCTCCTTACTCTCCAGGCTTGAGCGGGTGCGTGGGTCAAGGTTTGGGATCCTTCCGCGGACCTCAGCGTCAGCATTGCGAGTCAAGCAATCCGCACGTTGTTATCGACGCGAAGATAACGCGACTCTCGTCCGAGCGCGACGCGTCTCGAGGCGTGAATGACTCGTGTCTCCTCGAGTGATCGGAGCAGGGTACTGTTTGATAGCCCGGCAAGCGAAAACGGTTTACGTTTTAGGCGATAGGTGAGCCGGTTACGAACGTCGACTGTGAGTTGTTTAGATCAACGATACAAATGAAGTGTGGGTGGAATCACAGAGAATGCGAAGCAGATCTCACGTCCAGCATTCACTTGTGCTATCAATAGTGAGGTTCAGGTACTGTGACATCGCACACTGGGACGAATCGTCTCACGAATCTTCGAATAACGAAGAGTTAGGATTTGCTCGCATACGTTCGTCGAATCTGCGTATGTGGCAGATGCTAAAGACATGGCAGGAGCATGCAGAGTGTGTTTAAACATTGACTTAAATATCGCGAGTACACAAAACATTATGCGGAAGAAGACGCAGTCAGTACGTGGCTTATCGCGTTAGTGCTATACGCCAGGAGTGGTAATGTGCGCTATTGCAGTCGTGATCGTATTCGAACGGTCTGCGATAGCAAAATTCGGGTCTTGAGACTAAATTAGCCGCACGTGTCGATATCGTTCGAGATGGCCGCAATGGCGGATGATTGCTAGCAGATCCGGTGTTGAGTGTGAGCCTCAAATGATGTTGCACCGAACAGTTGCAGCGCTATACCTTGTTGTTCCGTTCGGGGCCAGTAGATGAACATCGATTGCCTGTCGACATCGTCTGTATCTACTTGGCGGCAGATTATTGCCGACGCCGATGAATATATGATTAGTTGTATTCTGCCGGCGGAGGTTCGGAGCATATCGTGGTAGTGTACGACTACTGATGTCGAAACACCAGATAGTCAGAGCAATATAGGCCGTCGCATGTCAAGGAATGGGGTGAGTAAGCTGGCCGGCAATCCTCACTTGTCGGTGTCCCTGCGGTGTGTGCGTTCCAGAGATCGCTGTAGGTGAATTTGCGATCCAAATAAAAGCGACCTTTCGGGCTTTCGTACGAAGAGCATGGTAAGCGAAGACAGGGGCCGCTCCCAGGGCACCGGATTCAAGCTGCTCTGTGGGGGTTTCTGCATCCATGGAACAGGGTTTGCAAACTCGTCCACGAAGGCATATGCAAGTGCTCGTCTTTACTGTGCCAACCTTCAGGACGGTGGACACACTAAACGCTAGAGTCGTTGACTCAATAGATACGAGCACCTTCCTATGTGACTCTGGCAATGAATGAAGACAGGTCTGAGTTGTAAACACTTCATGTCTCCTCGAGTACAACATGTCGACGACCGATAGGCAAACACTATCCTCGAAGGCTAAGGTGTGCAGCCAGCTTACACGGGGTGATAGCAACCGTTCATTTTGGTTGTCGTATTTCTAGGGTCTGTGATAATGATTTGGTACTCCAGAACGGATTCTTCCAGTCACCGAGGCATCGCGAGGTTCGCTGCATACACTCGAAACATGGGTCAAGGTCCATTGAAGGCCACGGTATCGTGGAAGCTGGGTGATGGATCAGGCGACCTTGGTGTGCATGGCATGCAACCTCAGCTAGCCAGTCTGCAGACGAAGTCAATATAATAGGCGGGATCAAGGCTGGTCAGAACTTGACCTTCTATTTGCTGGGTAATGGTCGTCGGTGTATGACCTTGCGACACGACACGGTCGGCCGATGCACCCAGCACATGGCCACAACATGGTTCAGTAAAGCGTGCACCCGTCAATTTGCACATTCGGTGACATTTGAGGTTGCAGTTGCGAAGCTGCAAGTCAATAGAAAGTCTCCTCCGCCTCCAGAAGGGTCGAAGCTAGGGCGAAGTCCATTGGAGGCGGAAATGACCCCTGTTTGGTGTGGCTCCCGCAAAATCGAAGCTCGAGCCTTCGATCTCGCGGCGCAATCCAAGTTTGAGCAATCAGCAAATCCGCAAAAGAATTCGCCTGCAAGACGTACCTGTTCTTCTTTCTGGGAATACTGATAGATGAAGTGCGCAGGTGACTAATCGTTGTTGTAGCGATCGAACAACCGTTCTTTGTCGTTCGCCACCGCAGGGGACATGCCAGCGCAATAACGTGCCCGGTCCTAACCCGCTTCGCGTGCAATACCCCAATTTCGTAGCCGGACGAGCTGTAACGAACAGGCCGTGCTGTCCCTCTTAGCGACGCTTGGGGTTGGTCCCAGCACACTGGGACCTGGACCAGTCTGCTGCTGCTGCTGCCCAAAGCAACTACCTAATAACCTGTCCTCCGCCACGACCAGCTATCACATCGCCATCGCCATCGCTCAGCCCGGCCCGACGACTTCGACAACACCACATGTACCCGTGCTCCCGGTCACTCGAAAGCCACAATTGCTGATCTGTGGTTGTAGCCGCCGCCGGGGTGCATATTACCACGCAGACGGATTTCCCGGTTTCATCCAACGGCCAGGCCCTGGGGTATTACTTAGCACATGCATATTTGACCGGCGTTTGCCCTTTCAATTCATTCGAGCCGTCTCGCGCTCCTTATTGCTGCTTCCTGACGCTTTCAGTTGACAGAGTGGTCAGCGAATTCTGTCCACAGGAAAGTTCATCATGTCGACACCGGCCGCATCAGGTGCCGCAGCAGAGAAGAATGGGGATCGTCGGATGAGTCTGGGGAAGTACGTGAAGAGGATGAGCAGTGTATTTCGAAGGGAGAAGCAGGGGAAATCCAGCAGTTCGGATGCAGTGGTTGTTTCTTCCGTGCCGGGCATTCACGAGGAAGTCGCGAAAGATGGTGGTCCCGAGCAGGAAGCCGAGCTTGCTTCGTAAGTACGCAAACACGATTACCATTATCGGCGCCTAACATCATGTAGAGCGGACATCTCCAAGCCCGCTACCGACGTTCTTCCATCGTCCACGCCAGTCATCAAAACCAGATTTATCGATCGCCATGCGATGCAACAGGAGCGGGCACGTGCGCTCTTCGCAAAGTATGGGCTTACCCTTGAGTCTCACGAATGGATAGCCGCGCCAGCTCCAGTTCCTGCCGTAGAGCGTGTGGAAAAGTCTATTCGAATGCGCGTTCATCGAAGCTGCCATCACTGCGGCACGATCTACGGCTCTGAGAAGGCGTGCTTGCAGTGCGAGCACACGCGTTGCAAGAAATGTCCTCGATACCCCAAGAAGAAGACATTTGCTGGCAAAGAGAAGGAAGAGAAGGAGAAGGTCGAGAAGCCGAAGAGGAAGAGAGTTCTCACGGTCACTACCAAAGCAGGGAACGAGTTGGCGTATCAACACCCCAAGCAACGCATCAGACGCAGCTGTCACAAGTGCGAGACAGTGTTCGTGCCGCCCTCGGCGACCATTTGCGAACAATGTCGACACATCAGGTGTACCAAGTGTCCACGTGAGCCAGCCAAGCTCCAAAAGTGGCCCGCCGGATACCCCGGTGACCTCGAGGCTGATAGCGATTCTGAAGTCGAGAAGCAGCTCGAGAAGTTCAGGCGCACCTGGAGGAAGCCGCGACAGCGTGTCCGCTGGGAGTGTGAGCAGTGCCACAGCTCCTTTATCAGTGGGAAGCCGCAGTGTCCTGGTTGTAGTCACGAGCGATGTGATAAATGCACTCGGTCACCGTAAGTGGTCCATTAGGGCGAATCATAATTGGTATTGCCAAGCTAACCCTTCCCTCTAGTTTCAAAAAGGGCAAGAAAGAAGAGTCTTTCGATCCGGCTCTTGTTGCTGCAGTTGAAGCCAAACTCAAAGCACTTGATGTCGACAGCGATGCGCTCCTCTCAGGACCCGAAGCTGCTGAGCAAGGACGAGATACAGAAGTAGCAGCCGTGATGTAAGGAACAGTGACATAATACAGTTTATCCTAGCTCATTCGCTTCATGTTCCTTTCTCGAGTCTCAATGGCCGCTATCAAGACCAAATTGAAGTACTGACAGCCAACTTACTACATTCTAGCACGATCATTGCACCCCTTCCTACCGCTAGGAGGCACCCTGTCCCGACAAAGTCAGGACCTGTGTCGCACGTCGCATTTCATGCTCGTTGAATGTCTGCATTCTCCTCACATCGCGGGAGTGCCTCGAGACGCAATCACTTGCGCAACAAACTGCTTGTGCTCCTGAGAAAAGGCGGCCTAGAGGCTGCCAGCACTCAACAGTCACACATATGGAAGATGACGCGCCCCTTGGCTTCCGCTCGATTCTATCCGTGGATATATCAGATCCTACAGCTTCAACGTCGTGTTACTAGCGGAAACCTTCATCCGCCAATATCGCCAACGCAGAGGCGCATCGCTCGTACGATACTCGTCTGACTGGTTACACCGAGCGGCGTTTGCTGCATGAGCGTACAACATGTGTGTCGCACGCGGCTCCTGTACAACTGGAGATGTCAACTTTTGATCCCTGGGATCCCCAAGGCTGGTCTAGAAGCCTATCCGCGGAGCAATTTTGGACCCTGTTGCAAGTTTAGCCTGTGTTTGCCACGACCACACCGCATACTCAACAAGACGATGGAGTAGCTACGAGGCCCAATCATGAAGCGGTAGCAATGCAGAAGCTCAGCTTTTGTGTGACAAGCAAACCTTATGTCGAACTCCACGAAGCGCTAGCCTTGAATTCGCTACGTGGATGGATCTCACCCCATACACTGCGGTCCAGTTGTCGGGTATTGAATCAAGCTGAGGAACCCGGAACCTCGTATCTTGAAACTCCATTTCACAGTTTTCATCTTCCGGCAGATCGCCACCGCGCATCAACATTAAGAACCGGGATTTCTCAATGTCTTAATCCGCGCACCAGGTCCTCCCTTGGGGTTCAGGGTCATGGCATCTCGTGTCCATCATTACGTGAGGCGGTGCAACGAGAGGCTGGGGGTGCTTCCAGGCGAGAAATGTAAGACTGCTCAAATATATGAGCTTAGTCACTGCAGAGCATACGGAGTTGCAATCTCGAATATTTGAACCAGATATAGGAAGGTTTTAGGGTGCGGCCATTGTGATCGAGGCCTTCAGCGCGACAAATTACATGATGTCTGAACGCCAAGATAGCAAGCTTACGGATAGCTGCGTTACTATGGCGCGTGGATCCTAAGCCTTCTGAATATGTTGCATATAGAGATTCTGGGTCGTGCTGCTGAATGCGTTCAATCTCCTTCATGACAAACGCCCGCTCACTGGAGTTTTGCGGGAGGCGAAACCGAACCTTCTCTCTTAGCACCTTTGCTATACACAATGTTGTAAAGTTGTCTAACGCTAGCACGTGCCTACAGTGAATGTATAGCAACGCATTATATGAAGTACATCGAGCTATCTAGTGACACGTCATGTGTAGTGCCAGTGCAGTGTCGTCCCACTAGAACTCATTACAGTATCGGCATTCAGACACTTCGAAGATATCTGTCTTCCTTGTAGGTCTGCCCCCAGGATGCGTTGCCAGCCTCCTCGCACAGTACTTACCAGAAGCGGCATCATGCCGTTCGCGAATGCCAGCTTGTATATTCCGAGTAAGTACAATGCCGTAGTCTGCACAATGCCAGTGTGAAGACATAGCCTGGGCGATGTCTGACACCCCAAGTTCGTCTATGCCCAGCGCATCTCTGAGCTGCATGTCAACCCCGAATCTTGTCGCGATCTCCCTTGCAGCAGCCAGCGGTAGTATATGTTCAGCAGCCTCTAGAAACATAGCGTGGAGGAAGCTGCTGAGGCCTGGAGCATAGGGTGCTGGTATAGAGGGAAGACGAATATTTGGTATGTTGAGAATAGCCCCTACGAGGTCCCTCATGTTGACAGTGCTCTGGTCGCTTACGCAGATTACGTAGAGCTCGGAGGTCGAGGTTGTACACCTGTAGACCACCTGTAGACCACTATCTCCAGCAAAGTGGCCGATCTTGTATGCCCCAATTGTGCTGTCTGGCTTTCTCGTGGCTTGGGCGAGTTTCTTGCATGACCACCAATGCTCAATAGCGGCGTGCTCGTCGAGAAAGAGTAGGCTGCGTACAGAACAGCATGCGACAGCGATGCCGGTGTTGGAGGGAATATCGCTGTACCGCCCGTGCTCGTATGCGATGGTCGTTTAGGTTTAAGATCGTGGGCGCAGATGCTTCGACGCAAGCAGCACATTCGTATGGTATGGCTGTGGGCGCCTTCTCTGTGAAGCGAAGGATGTCCTCGAAGGCTTGGACGACGTCCTTCGGACAGTTGCTGTCGAGAAAACATATAGCAGCATGCGTGTGTAGGAAGTCCGTCATCTTCAAACCTTTTCTCTTGGACGGCACCCTTCGTGGAAAGGTGAGCCAATCAGATGTTGTGATTCGTTTTTCAGTAAATCTGGGTTGGTAACGCTGTATCAACTTGAGTGTGTCTCCGACAATCACCCCAACGCCAGACTCTACGACCCTGATCCTGTCTTTGCCGATGTAGCCAAAGACATGTCTGGCGCCGTTAACGGTTGAGTAGGTGCCCTTGAGTCCTATCTGTAGAAGGATGCTCTTCTCGCTGTCTGCCGTACGTGTGCTGTTATCGCCAGCCTTCTCTTGCGCGCCGCTGAGCGCTGGGGGGAATGCTCTCCCTCTCCTGCATCCTCGCCGCCCGCTGTTAGTGTGCGATCCTCGTCAACCTTCTCTCGCGTGTCGCTGAGCGCTGGGGCAAGATGAGCTCTCTCTCCTCCATTCTTGTCGCCGACCCTGGGCGTGACATCTTCGCTGACCTTCTCTCGCATGTCGCCGAACGCTAAGGCAAGATGCGCTCCCTCTCCTCTATTCTTGTCGCCAACCCTAGGCGTTATGTCTTCGCTGACCTTCTCTTGTGCGCTTCGCGGGATTGGCAGTGACTTCTTGTGCTCGTCGTCATGCTCGCCTTCGTGCTCGTTTCCGGGTGTAGAGAGATTCGGGCAGAAATGCTGGCCAACAACAGTCATTCCAGTTTTCGCTTAAGTGGACGCAACGTCCAGGTAGGCGCTGTACTGAGCTCCAGAGGCATTCTGCAGTCACAAAAAGGTACTAGCTATCGAAGCATGGAATCAGACGCTCGTGTAAGTATCACACACAATATTGGTTACTTGCTTGTGTTCTCATATTTCGTTACTCGTAGGCATATCATCGCTCAGAATCAGCAATCGCTCGGGGTACGACGTTGTGCCCTGTGTTGCCTGCTGCACCTTGCGGGTGAGCTCTCCAATCCACCGACACTTGTACCGTGCGAACAATCCCTTGTTGCGACTCCTGGGATGCCGTATCATCATGCGCATCGATCTCGTCCAGCGCGACATCTGTCTTCGAGGCGACCCTCCGATGCCCCGTACGGCTTCGTCCCATCGATCCGCTTGCAAATGGGTCAGCTGTTGCAGAGCCTGATTTATTCGAGCTAGTTCCGCGTCTCCAGGCTCGGTGAAAGAAAGGTCGCATCGTTGGTATACAGGCAGCCATGATGACGATGTTCTGCTCGACTCTGGATCAAGAATGAGCTATTGCTTTCCATTGTGTGATTGCAACTTACAAGCCCCAAATTACTAGTGGTACTGGATTGTACACTACGAGGAATCAGCATACTTGTCCAAGGCATGTGGAAAAAGTGATCGACTGACGTGGATCGACAGTATCGGTGAATAAAGGCAGATACGACCCTTTGACAATCGTCACGATGGCCGACAGCAGCGTTGTACTCATCATGGCGCAAAGTCCAATCTTCGTCGACTTCGGCATCTGGAGCGTCCAGAAAGCCGAGATAGGTACAACGGCAAGTACGAGGTCAGTCAAAGTCGTATACGCACAGAACCAGTACGAGAAGTAGTTCAGAACGTTCGGATCCCAGCATTTGCCCGGGAGAGTCTTCTCCCATAGCTTCTGCGTTGGCTGGCATTGCGCAAACGCGAGGATGATCGTGATGATTGCAAACACGATCTGCAAACCCACCATTACGTGTAGACAGAAGTTCCGCCGTGGATCAGGATGAAGCAGCTGACACACGAGAATGGCGATGGCAACGTTCGGGAAGCTGAACGCTCCGATGTTGAAAGCTGCCAAACGTGAGCCACTTCGATATCGACAATCGCAAGTTTACGTACGGTAGCCAAGAATCTGATACCTCGCAGTCTTGAACAGGCGTTCCACCCCATATTCGGCCGCTACAGCTGCAGTGCGTCGACCGAATCCCAAGGATACTCCATAATGCACGAAGGAAGACGCAATGATACTCAGTACCATGGAAAGAACGATGAAAAAATCGTCCAAGCCAACAACTTGAACAATCTTGACACGAGCGAAGAGCTTCACGCATACGGTAAGAAATGCAGCGCCCGTCATCACCCACGCGACAAGAAGGACCTCGGTCTACAAGACATGTCAGTGTTTATCTCAAAAGGATTACACATTCACTCCTACCTGTCGACTGTCGGTCAAATTGGATGTCACCATAATTGCGCCGCTCGAGGCGCAACCCGAGAGAGTGCAAAAGCTTCAGTTTGTATGCCAAAAGAATCTTCCATGCGGCACAGCGCAGGGCATGATCTTCCAATGCTTTACCACATCGTTCGGATCCTTCCAACTCCAACATCCGCGGGGTCACTCCTCGGACGTGCTGTCAATGAAGAACGGTTAATGCACGTCGCTAAAGAGCAACCCTGCTCGAACTGTCTCGTCTCGTTGGAGCGACAACTTGAGTCTCCAGGTTTCTCAAGCCACCTATGTGCTCGGACGGCGCTAGTACCACCGGCACTGATCCTATTGGTCTGAATCGGACATATTGGTGGAGGCTGACATGCACAGTCTCAAACTCCAACCGTACGGACATTTTGCTGGCTGCGACGATGTTACATACCTGTTAGGTACTAATCAGCTACAAGGCCAAGCAGACCTCGGGAGTCACCAGTGAACGCCAGGACATAGGATGCGCGCTGCATGGTCGAGTCTTCACATCCCCTTGCACTGCGGGACGACGGAGGCTTTTGCCGTTGGGATGTGTTTTGTAGCTCGGCAAGTGCGGGATTTAGATAAGCCAAGGCGATGATGTGGACCACGGCTCGGTAGCGTCAATCGGGAACGGGAACTGGTCTACAAAATGGAAGCGCCTCCACTGTACATACAGTAAGCTCTCTTCGAAGTACGAACAACAGGTTCGAGAGAACCTCAAGGCGTCTGGATCAGAGCAAGGCTACAGCGCGTATCTTCAACGTTGCCAACGAAAAAAATCGATGTCACTCCTCCGAGCTGTGGAATATCAAACCTTAATGCTTTACCAATTGCTGAAGAAGCAATCATGATCCAACACTGATCTGGCCCAAAAGCTCCACCGAACTAGTCAGGGTTCACAAATTCCGGCGTAGCGCGGTCAAAGATGTAGGATCCAGGCTTGTTGTGGAGACAGTTGCGTTTCTTGAATAACTCACGTCTGGCCCGTTGCGCACAGCGAGGCACCAAATCACATTTTCAAGAAACAAAAGACACAATGGCAGTCCCGGTGTCAGCAATCCTGGAGCGTATTGCCGCCGCTGGCAAAGCATACGAAGGCGACGAGCTCGGGTCGCGCGAATCGCTTATTGAACTGGGCAGGGATTTGGTGGCTTCGCTTGAAATTCCCAGCGAATTCCTGCAACGAAGTTTTTGGGCCGAGGTCAGTGAGGACGTAATTGACAAATGATGGTACACTTTGCTGACTGTGAGGAAGCCTGCGTTGTCAGCGCATTGCAAGTTTGCTGTCAAGGTCAAGCTCTTCCAACACCTCAGAGATGCTGGTGAACAAGGCCTCAGACCCGAGGACCTAGCTCAGAAAACCGGTGTCGATGTGGTCCTGCTTGGACGCATTATGCGCCATCTCATTGCCATGAAAATTGTGACTTTCAACAACGGAACATTTCTGAGGACGACTCTCAGTGATGCACTGGCAGCCGAGAACTACCAGAAGAGCATTGACTTCTGCTATGACGTGAGCCGTCCATCTTTCAATGGCTTTCCATTGTGGTTTGAGAAGACGGGCTACAAATTGCCCAAACCACTCGATGGGCCTTTTCAGGCTGCACATAGCACGGATCTGCCATTCTTCCCATGGCTAGGTGCGAATCAAACTCATCTAGACGAGTTTGGAAATTTCATGGCATCATATCGAGCTGGGAAGGCGAATTGGTAAGATGCTCCACACACAGATGTACTCGGAGATATCGACTGACTTTACGTCCACTCTCACAGGTATGATCCAGGCTTCTACCCCGTAGAGGAACGTCTGATCAGTGGGTTCGATTCATCGAACAGTGAAGCCCTACTTGTCGACGTTGGTGGCGGTCGCGGTCATGACTGTCAGCTGTTTACCTCACGCCATAGTTCCCACCCAGGGAAAGTAACTCTACAGGATCAAGAGGAAGTCATTTCCAGCATACAGGACAAGGAGAAACTACCCTTCGAGAGCCAAGCGCACGACTTCTTCACACCGCAGCCGATCAAAGGAGCACGAGCATACGCTCTCCACTCCATTATTCACGACTGGAATGATGAAGAAGGTGTCAGGATCCTGGAGAACTTAAAGCCGGCACTGAAGCCCGGCTACTCGCGAGTGCTGCTAAACGAGATTGTGCTATCTGAGGAACACCCCACGCTGGCAGCGACTTCGATGGACATGATGATGATGGCGCATCTTGGGGTTCGAGAGCGTACTGAAGCGGATTGGAAAGCTGTGGTTGAGAAGGCTGGGTTGAGATTCGTAAAGATCTACAACTACCCGGGCGTTGCTGAAAGTGTCATCGAGGCAGAACTCCCAGTTTCAGCCTGAGAACATTGCAGGGTCATACTTTAAAGTTGTATGATAGGTCTTGAGACGAATGAATGTGAGATGTCTTATCAAATTGCAACACGTGCATTGCCGTTTAGCGTACCCGTCGTATCCAAATGCGGCTAGGCATGTCGTGGAGACAGCCTTCCACAAGCGACATCCCTGAGTAGCAACTGTCCCAAGGCACAAACTCGTTCTCCAATGCGGGTCAGTAGTGATCAAACGCTCTGATGTTCAACCAAACAACCCGATATGTCAAGCATGATCTCAACCAAAAGGCATTGGCCGTGCGGCTAGGCGAATTCGTACTCTTTGGCGACAGCCTCACGGAGTGGAGCTTCAGCGAAGACACGCACGGTTTCGGATTGCTACTCGAGCAAAGGTATGCGGGGAAAGCAAGGATGGTGAATGAAGGTTAGTCAAGTCGTACTCATTGTTACAATTTCAGCCACACGGGGTTGGGACTGCGCTGTTGCCTTGCCGTTATTGAGAGCCACGCTTGCCCTGTTAACAATCATCTACCCGCCCCACGAGCGATGTTTGCTGCGGTAGACGTTCAACCCAACATGGTAATGCAAAAGCACATTCCCGAGTTCGTGCTTTTCGGCGCGTCAATGACGGAGTGGAGCTTCGATGAAAAGACGCACGGCCTCGGATGGTTTCTGGCATCAAGATACGAACATAAGGTATTGGTGAATGAAGGTACCTGGAGATTGACCTGAGAGTTAAATTAGACCAAGAATTACAGGTCATACTGACGCCTTGAACAGGTCAAGCAGGGTATTCCGACCCATATGTACCAACTCCATCTTGCCCTCTAATTCGTTACAGTTACACCTCAACCAGACTGAAATCCGACTTCGACCGCATCATCGCGCGCGCCACGTCCCCGAATGCAGCTCCTACTCTTCTCTTCACCATCTTCATCGGCGCAAACGACGCCTGCTTTATAGGCGAGAAAAAATACGTCCCTTGGCCTGTGTTCTCCGAGAATATCCGGTTCTACATGGACACGATCCTAACGGAAGAAGCTTTGGAGCAGACGAAGATTGTGCTCATTGGACCTCCGCCCATCAATGGTTCCGAAAACGCCCCTGAGAACGATCAGATAGAGGCTGATGTGGAGAGGCTGAATAACGGGAAGAAAATCTGGCCGCGGTACAAGACCTACATGAGTAAGAAGCGCTATGCTGAAGGAATGATGGATATTGCGAAGGAGTATGAGGAGACGGAGCGGGTCATCGGATTGAATCTCTGGCGAGGCGTCGTGGAGGAGAAGCTGAAGGAAGACGGAGAGGGCAGCTGGGAGAATCTGGAGAAGAGTGAATTGTGGCCTGGTTGCGGGCTAATCGGGGCAAAGAGCTTTGAGAAGGGCTGGTTCACGGACGGGCTGCATCTGAACAGGAAGGGGTATGGTGTGCTGAATCGCATGCTCATCGAGGAGGTGGAGAAGAAGTGGCCAGAGTTGGCCGTTGAGAATCTGTAGAGTAAGTTCAGGCTGTGTTCTGGGATTATGCATCTTATGAGGAGGAATCGCTTCTGCTAGCATTCATGCTGTGTCGTTTGCGCCAAGATGCACCAGCTTGACCTCATCCCCTGTTCAGAGTATTCCCCGATCCTTTAGGGTTCGCTTCGACGTACTCGTCCCACGACCGCTGCTTCATCGTCTCTTCATCTGCCGCATCATGGTCGTCTTCATTTGGCTCGGCCGTGACCTCACTTTGTGGCCCGCCACCTTCGATCATGCCACCTCTCCGCTTCTCCTCCTCCAGATACTCATCAATCGTCATCGTAGGCAGACTGTGATCCGGCCGGAAGACGTTCTTCTTCAGCGTCTGTCGACTGTCCAAAAGCGTGAAGGGCCGCATTGGCTTGCCGTCGCTGCTAAGGATCGGTCCCGAATACCGCAATCCAGCATATTGCCCATCTAGGCGTTCGGAGTACCCATCTTTATCTCGCGAATCCTGACGGCCGTCGTCAGTCGATACTGCAGTCGCACCAGGTGGGGGTGGAGGCGGGGCAAGCGAGATGATATGCAACTCCTGCGCCATACTCTCCAAGCTCTGGAATGTCTGAAAGACCATGAAACTCAGGTTAGTCAGATGCAGATCGCGCACGACATGCTCGTCATTCTCGGCGAGTTTGGGATTCTGTCGCAGAAACTGCGAAATAAGGTGAGCACACGACTCATGCCCTGGAAAAGGAACTACGAACCTCGAGTTTGCGCTTCAGTTCCTTTTCTTCTCTGAAGCGCGCAATCTTGGCGTCACGTCGGGCGGCGGCATCCCGCGTGTTTGCCGTGGAGAAGTTGGCCTTATCTTCGCTGTAGGCTTCAAGGAGTCTGCAGTCGGGTGCGCTGAGGATGTCGTATAAGTCGAGCTGTTTCAGGAAGGCTTCGAAGTGCTCCCGCGCAAGCAAGATGTTGGCCTTTCTAAGTGCTACGTCTGGTTTCGAGATTCTTTGAATGAGCTCGGCGAGGTGGTGGCGGATTGCTAGGTATCTGATTGATTCGTGAGCCAGGAAGCTCCGAAGAAGTAGGTGGAGATGGAATTCCTCCTCGATGAGTGTCAAACATACTGCAAGTCGCTGGATGAGACATCCTCAAGCGTCTCGTTTGGACTGAATAGCGATATTTGCTCTGAAACCTTGAGACATTCCTCGTAGGTGGCGATGGTTTTGCTGAGATTTTCCTTGAAGATCGGGCTATTTGTCTCGTATGAGGACGCCAAATCCTGGCGCGCGCGCTCGGCGCTTTCATACAGCGCGCGCAGATTTTGTGGTTGTTCTGACATTTTGAGTAGTTTGCGGAGATGTTGCGATGGCATGAAGGATGCGGCAGCTGATGGCTGGAGTGTAAAGTGTCACGTTTTTTGGCGACTTTTGACTAGCCGTTTTTGGCCTTCGCGCATTTTCATGCGCGTGCCCCCACCGCAATGTCACTAACACACTGCACCTCTGCCTGCAAACGCAGTCTCATGGGCATACGGCGAATGGGACGTTAAGCGTAGTCTGACCGTCTGACATTCATCTCGCTCGAATTGGCGGGGACGGAGCACTACTTTGTTTGCCCATTGCTGGTGCGACGCGAAGCAGCACACGCAAACACGGCCTGAGAAGATAGCCATCTCTCACCTGCGTTCATCTGACGACTCGACACAACCTGCTTCCTACTCACAAATCTGCTTGATTTCCTTCTCGTTTCATCACAAGTCATTCTCCTCTCTAGCAACTTTTTCCAAGGCCGCACAGCAATCTCTACCGTCTCTCACTACGCCAAATCCCTGAAATGGGGTGGGCCGGTGACGCTGAGGAGCAGGACGACTATTGGTCAGGCGACGATGCGCCTAGTTCGGAGAACGAGGCTGAGGCAGAGGCCGAAGCAACACGAGACGTGAATCAGCCAGCGGCCGGCAATGATGCAGAATCGGATAGCGACGCTGACGACGACGCTGACGCTGCGGAGGTTGCGAAACCGATATCTGCGAAGCGTCGCGCGCAGGATGAGATAATGAAAGCTTTTGCTGCTAACGTCATCAATCATGTCACTCAGAAGGAAGTCAGGGAAGCTACTGCGAAAAGCGCAAATGAAGGACAGCTTTCGATTCGCGACATCCTCGCCAACCAAGAGACCACTGTTCGCATCACGAACCCACGCGATTACCAGACGGAACTCTTCCAGAGGGCAAAGATGGAGAATACGATAGCGGTCCTGGACACTGGATCTGGAAAAACCCACATAGCAACCTTACTGCTCAGACATGTGCTCGATGAGGAGCTGGAGAACAGGGCCACAGGTTGTATCCCGAAGACAGCCTTCTTCCTGGTACAGTGCATCGTAGATTACCGCGCTTGTGCTTGCTGACCATCGTTAGGTGGATTCTGTCAATCTGGTCTTTCAACAGTCGAACGTCCTTCGCTGCGGTCTCGATCAGAAGGTTGAAGGCATATGCGGTGCGTGGGGCCAATCGCTGTATCAGCGATCGACTTGGGAAATGCTCTTCTCTAAGAACATGGTCATCGTGTGCACGGCTCAAGTCCTACTTGATTGCTTGATGCATTCCTTCACGAAAATGTCTCGTATCAACCTCCTCATCTTGGATGAATCACATCATGCAAAGGGCAGTCATTCCTACGCTCGAGTCATGAGGGAATTCTACGATTGTGAACCCGATTTGTCAAAGCGACCGCGGATCTTCGGCATGACGGCCTCTCCAGTGGACGTGAGAGGACAATCGGCAGAACATGTCAGGCAAACAGCGCGCGAACTTGAAACACTGCTGCATTCCAAAATTGCGACCACGAGCAATGAGCTACTTGCTTCGAACCATATCACCAAGCCAGAAGAGGAGCTGATGATGTACTCACGACTGCCGGATGAGTTCGAGACGCCATTACACATGAAAGTGAAAGCCAGATACGGCGATGTCACGCCATTCGAGAAGTACTTCAGAGCCTCCAAAGTGCACGCTTCTGAACTCGGCCGCTGGGCTTCGGACATGTTCTGGTCCTTCGCATTCACTGATGAGGAGAGTCGCAAGCTTCAGATTCGAGAAGAGTGCAAATACAACCGGACCACCAACGATGGGACAGTCAGGAAATTGGACGCTCAGCTACTGCGGCTGAAAGAAGCAGCTGCTTTTGTTCAACAACTCGACTTTGGTGTACCTACGCTGAGTGACGCAGACGTCAGCTCCAAAGTGCAAAAGCTTCATCAATGGCTTTCTCTCTACTACGAGCGAAGTGATGACGCTCATTGCATCGTGTTTGTGGAGAAACGGCATACAGCACGATTGCTCAAACTCATATTCGACAACATCGGTGGGCCCAACCTTCGATGTGGCATTCTCGTCGGTATAAACAATCGGGCTGGTGAAGAGAACGTTTCCCTTCGATCGCAAATCTTGACGCTGCAAAAGTTCAGGCGCGGTGAACTCAATTGCCTTTTCGCCACATCTGTTGCTGAGGAAGGTCTCGACATCCCTCAATGCAACGTCGTCGTACGATTTGACCTCTATCGTACGATGATCGGATATATCCAGTCCCGGGGTCGTGCGAGGCATCGCAATTCGAAGTATCTGCACATGTTCGAGGACGGCAACAATGATCATCGACAGAGGATCATGGACGTAAGATATGACGAGAATGTCATGCGCAGCTTCTGCAAGAACCTACCTCACGACCGCATTCTTGACGAATTGGACGAGGAGCGAGCTGACATGTCGGCTCTGGACCACAAAGTCTTCACAGATGAGGTGTCCGGCGCCAAACTCACATACAGATCGGCCCTTTCCGTTCTCAATCACTTCGTCGCGACTTTCCCATCGGAAGACCACGACACGATGGTGCAGCCCTCGTATGTGATCGCTCCCGCTGTAAGTCACGATCCCCGCGACCCACACCAGAGAGGCTTCATGTGCGAGGTCATTCTCCCAGATTACTGTCCGGTTGTGTCTAAGATTGGTCAAGTGCAGAACAAAAAGATTTATGCCAAATGCTCAGCTGCTTTCGAAATGTGCATTGAACTACGGCATAGAGGGAAGCTTGACGAACATCTCCTGCCGACGACCATGAGGACCGCGCCAGAAGGAGCAAATGCACACTTGGCAATTAGTGAGAAGAAGGGGGGTGCATACCCAATCTTGATCAAGCCTAACTTCTGGAAGCGTGATCGAGGGTGCGGCACAGTGCCTGCATGCCTTTACCTCACGGTCGTGAATGTCGATGCCGGACTGGACCGTCCCCACCAGCCTCTTGGATTATTGACCAGAGTTCCCCTCCCACAGTTGCCGGAGTTTCCAATCTATCTTAATGACGGCCGCCCATCGAACATCGTCTCGCAGGCTGTGTCCAGTCCCATTGCGCTCAACGCCGAGATGCTAGAGTTGTTCACTTTGTTCACGTTGCGAATCTACGAAGACATCTACAACAAGGTATACGAATATGATGCAGACAAGATTTCCTACTGGGTCGTTCCAATCCTGGTGGAGAGGCTGCCATCGAATGTCTCCCACTGCAATCCGGAGCATCTTCTCGATCTGGAGCAGATACGCCAAGTTTGCGACAAGCCCGTCTTGACTTGGACGACTGCAACCCGGAATAAAGACCTACTCGACAAGTACTTCATTGACCCTATGAACGGAGGCCGGCGTTACTTCTCGAACACCATCGCGACACATCTCAGACCCCAGGACCCGGTGCCTGCAAACGTACCACGCCAAAACCACAAGTTCATGAGCAATATCTTGGACTACACGGACAGCAAGTGGCAGAAGAGCCGCGACATTACCCGATGGAATCAAGACCAGCCAGTGCTTGAGGTTGAGAAAATTCCGTTCAGGCGCAATCATCTGGCCTGCGTTGAAGACAAGGAGAAGAAGGAGCTTGATGAGCTCAAGACCTATATTTGTCCTGAACCATTGAAGATGTCCAACGTAAGTGGTGAAGCCATGTTACTTTAAGCGTATGCTAACAAACGGCTCAGCTCGCTACGCCTTTCGTAGTCATGTGCTACGTCTTGCCAGCTATGATTCATCGGTTCGAGAGCTACCTCATCGCCCTCGACGCATGCAGCGTGCTGAATCTCAACGTCAGTCCCGCTCTTGCTTTGGAAGCACTCACGAAAGACTCCGAGAACTCCGTGGAGCACGACGCAGAGAAGATAAACTTCAGGAGCGGCATGGGCCCAAACTATGAGCGGCTCGAGTTCCTCGGCGATTGTTTCCTCAAGATGGCCACTTCTATATCGACATTCGTGCTGAACCCCGATGAGAACGAGTTCGAGTTTCACGTTCGCCGCATGAATATGCTGTGCAACAAGAATTTGAAGGAGACGGCTGTAGGCGACAAGAAAGTACAGCTAGCGGATGGGTCAGAGATCAACATAGAGCTGTATAAGTACGTGCGGACCGAAGCTTTCTCACGGTATGTACTCAGCCTTTTCGCCCTCTTTCGTCAAATACACTGCTAACGCGACCAGTCGCACTTGGTATCCGGAAGGCATAAAGCTCCTCAGAGGCAAAGGCCTCAACAAGAGCGACAGTGATTGGCTAAATCTCAGTCATAACTTGGCCGACAAGAGTGTTGCAGACGTATGCGAGTCCTTCATCGGCGCCGCTTTCATGCAACACCACAAGAGTGAGAGATGGATGCCCAGCTACTGGGACGAAGCCGTGAAAGCCGTCAAACTGTTCGCAAACAGTGATGACCACAAGATGCAAAAGTGGTCCGACTACTTTGCCGCCTATGTGAAGCCCAAGTATCAGATGGGCGAGGCAACAGCTTCACAACTCGACCTCGCTAAGAATGTCGAAAAGGTGCACCCATACCATTTTAAGCATCCACGTCTGCTGCGGTCCGCATTCGTACATCCCTCACAGCCGTTCATCTGGGAGAACATACCGAACTACCAGCGGCTGGAGTTTCTCGGCGACTCATTACTGGACATGGCCTTCATTATACATTTATTCTACCAGTACCCTGCCAAAGATCCCCAGTGGCTGACCGAACACAAAACACCCATGGTCTGTAACAAGTTCCTGGGAGCTGTGTGCGTCAAACTGGGCTGGCACACTCACATCAGGCAGAACACGGCAATCTTGTCAAGTCAGATTCGTGACTACGTCAACGACGTCAAGGAAGCCGAACGAGAACACAACGGAGCTGTTGATTATTGGGTGGGAGTATCCGAGCCACCGAAATGCTTGGCCGATGTCGTTGAAGCCTTCATCGCAGCCATCTTCGTCGACTCAGAGTTTGATTTCAATGTCGTGCAAGACTTTTTCAACATGCACATCAAGTCTTACTTCGTTGACATGACCCTGGAGGCGTACGAGAACTTCGCTTCAAGTCATCCAACCACTCGTCTGGCGCGGCTCATCACCATCAACTTCGGATGCAACGAGTTCCGCCAAGATGCAATGATGACCGAGGTGGAGATACCTGGTAAAGGCAAGGCGGTTGCGGCGATGGTCATGATTCACGGTAAGGTTCATTTCTATGATATAGGCGAGAGCGGAAGATATGCCCGTCCCAGGGTAAGCCGCAAAGCCCTCGAGGCGCTTGAGGGGCTACCGCCGTACGAGTTCCGCAGTCGTTATGGCTGTGACTGCGTGGACGAGGGAGAAGGAGTAGCTCAGGATGGTGGAGCGGCCGAGCATGAGAAGATCAAGGACGTCCGTATGCCGTAGGGGTGCCCGTCGATGGTCATGGGTGGATGTAGACCCCGGCCGGTTTGGTTGTGAGATATTGGATAGTTCCACCTGGGCAGCAGTATGTGCTGCTTACGGCGGCTTGACTCACGATGGCAAACCAAGGCGCGGGTATCAAAGCATAGACTCAACCTGTTTCCAGCCTCAATTGAATCAAACCCCAAGGACACAGATGCTAATTCAACATGTGAGAGGATTTCATCGCGCCCAGCCCCAGATCAGAATTCTTTTCCTCTTGCAACGAGAGTGATTTTCATCTCCAGTCCTTTTCCCTCGGATCTTTCAACGAGACGTTGTACGACCACCTGCTTGACTCTCTTTTCCCTTCGCTCACCACACACCCTTCACACACAGGACACTGTCACAAGACGAGAAGGGAACTAAGGAGGTAATGGCACTGCCGGTAGCATCAATGCTGCCTCTGATATCAAATTATATGAGCGAACTCTGATGGCAGAAATTGCTTTCAAAAGGGAATGGACCGTTTGTCTCGAAGTTTGGAAGAAACTCTTCAACTGCAAACGTGATGGCGGCTTGGCAAACAGGAAACTACCGTTACTCTTCATCTGATGGCACACTCCGACCTTCCTCAACGACTCGCGCGTAAGATAACCCTCGTCATGCATCGTATGACCATGTCGATGTTCGATCAACTTACGAGAAGCGTCGAGTTACCATCATCTCGTCGCGTTCGACAACCTGGGTTATGCGACTTGGCAATCGTCCCTACATACTTGTCGTCCTGGTGTCTACCATGCCCGCACCATGCAGTCGAATCCACCAACACCATGATCAGAGCGACAGCATGTCTTTCGTCAGCCGTCTCCAAGAACACACCCACCCATTTCAGGCATCTCAGGTTTCCAAATGTCTCTGAGGCGGCTCGGCACTTAGCCGCCCCACATAACCTCAAACAAAACACCCAGGTTACGCGATAGCGTGCCTGAGGACGAGGCCATCAAACATGCGAAACTCGCATGGCAGCTTGGCTGGACTACCCACATTCCCAGGCACGCATTCTCATTCGTCAATACCCCATTAGAGACGGAGACGTCAGCCCACTGTGCTTGTTTGGGCATGATGGGATTCTCAAGACAAGCACGTCGATGGAGATGGGAAGGAGAAGGGAACGTACTGGGCAGACGTGCTAGGCATTTCTGGTAGACATGCCGCAAGATGTGTGCGTGGGTATAAGATCGGGTGTGGTACCTGAGGTCAAGTTTTTTTTCCTCCCATCTCTCGTTCCTCTAATCTTTTAGTTGTCCTTCTTTTGCTTCTCAACCGTAGAACGGTCTTTACCTCTATCCTATTTATTCTCTTCGCTTCTTACATAACCGCTGAGCGGTCTTCCCATCTTTTCCTACACCACAAATTCCACCACAAACAACTCCATTCCAACACCCTCTCAGAATGAAGTCCACACTCCTCTCCCTCCTCTTCGCCACCAGCATCGCCGCGCTCCCAAACAAAGCCATCCGCGCTCCCACCATCAACCCACACATCCACCGCCGCCAAAACCAAGTCATTCCCGTCATCGTGGGCGGCCCGCAAGACACCTTCGTACCCAACTCGGTCGTCGCGGCAGTCGGCGACGTCCTGCAGTTCCAATTCTCGAACGGCAACCACACCGTCACTCAGTCCACGCTGGACACCGCATGCGTGCCCATGGATGGCGGCGTGCACAGCGGACACATCCCCTTCGAAGACGGACAGACTGAAGTCGGAACTTTCAACATGGTCGTCACGAACACCGAGCCCATGTTTTTGTACTGCGCGACAGGCCCACATTGTCAGGCGGGTCAGGTCATGGTTGTCAATGCCGTGAATGCACAGCAGGTGGCGCAGTACGCGAAGAATAGCCAGGGGACGGAGAGCAGTGTTGATGGTACAGATGTGGTGGGTGGAGTGGAGGGTACGATTAGTCTTGAGACGGCTGCCTTTACGCCCGCGCCGCCCGAGGAGGCTGCTGCACCGCCGCCCGCAGAGGGGGCACCGGCTGAGGGTGAAGCACCAGCTGAGGGTGAGGCACCAGCTGAGCCCGCACCCGTCGAAGGAGCGCCGGTCGTGAATGCGACTGTTGCGCACAAGATCTGAACAAGATGTTGAAGATTGCGTCCGATAGCCGGCGAGCTTGAGCCAGGTAAATATCAATCAATCCACCTTCTTCTCAAACTCATCACTAGTCTGCCAATGTACTGCTCTTCACGTCGGAATCTCCAGTCAAGTTCACTGTATTCCATGCATTCAGGTCAGCCCCCAGGGTATATATCGCAAAATCATGTACAATCGAAGTGAAGAGCGTGCCCCAACATCATAACCCCGGCCCAGCAGGACCTTATATCCCCACCATTACGAAACCATATCCACATGTCCACATAACCCATTACCTGCTCTTATCTTGGTCCGCAAATGTCTTGTTGAAGTGTCTGGCCCTACAGCTCAGAGGAATAGCGCAGCAATGACAGTCCACGCGACCGACCCAATGCGAAGATGCGCCGCAGCACCCTTCTTCGATTCTTGCGGCTGGTTTGGCGCCGTACCGCTTCCACTAGGTGTAGTCGTCTGGCCTCCGGGGCCATTAACCCCATTACCTGAGAGCTTCCTAAGCTCCAGGCCCTGAACGACCTGGCCATTACTGCCGTACACATCCATCTTCGGTTTCGTGGCCGAGACATCGACGAGCTTGCCGTTCTTAGGGTCGCTGATGCCGTTATCGATGAGAGACTGACAGCCGGGGCAGACAGCCGGGATGGTGAAGTTCTTGCTAAATTCCGCGGCCGTAATGAGGTTGGAGGCACAGGCGGGTGGCTGAATGCCGGTGCTGGAGGGATTGGTCTTGGTCAAGAGCTCCCGGTCTAGGCGGTTGTACTGGGTCTGGAGGTTATCGAAGTCGGTCTTGAGTGAGATAGAGCCGTTGGAGTTGACGACCACAAGGCCGTAGTCCTGCTCTTCCTGGGTGTATTCGTAGACCAGACCGCCCGAGAGTGCTGTCATCTCCGGCCCGTAAAGAGCTCCAACCTCGGTGAAGCCACGAGGCTGGACTTTGTTGCAACCGTATTCGCTGTACTGCTTGAAGTCAGAAGGGTTTCCGAGCCCCGACATCAATTTTGACTTACAAAGACAGGGATGGCGGACTGGTTGAATAAGTTGGCCAGATCTAAGTAGCCCGATGACTGGAGGTTCGCATCTCCACACCAGCTGTACGAGTTAAGACCAAAGAAGTCTGACGAGGAAGAGTCGTCGTCATGGCTGCACTGCATGTACGCCCATGTGTCCTGGAGAATCTCGCGAACATCAGCGGCGGAGTACCCGACTGGAATCGTACGGCTCGAGTGCTTCTTGATGTAGTTCTTGAGGTCGCGCTGGACGGCCTGTGGTTCTGTTAGCCATTACACGCCTCGTCGCGCTATCATTGACTTACGCGGATGTACATCGGATTGAATTCAGCTGTACTGAGATCGTTCATGACCTCGTTGGCAGAGAAGAAGCCCAGCGTGTTCGGGAAGTTCTTGAAGTTCTCCACTACGCCGAAGATGCGCGTGAGATAGCCGGTATTGTAGCTCGTCCATGGCGCGGCGCGATTGATACTCTCGCCGCCCAATGGCGAGTTGACATCCAGGATCATGTAAATTCCTGCCGAGTTGAAAATGGAGGCGCAAGCGGAGTGATCGAGCTTGGGGTCCACGTTGTAGACGCGAATAGTGTTGACCTGGATTTGCAGTGTTAGAAGTTGAACCATATCTCTGAATGTCTTGGCGACAGTAATGCGCGTGCACTTACACCCAGCCTCTGCATCACAGCAGCGTCTCGCAAGCAGACATCTGCATCCGAGAGCACGTCCTTGCCCTCATTTGGCTTGTATGAAGCTTGACCTCCCGGCTGGTAATCAACGCCGATGATCATAAGCCGTTGCTTGGTGACCGAGTCGACGAAGTCCTGGCCTTGCACAACGACCGGATTGACGGCATGGGCAATGGTGGTGAAGAGCGCGGGCAGAAGCGCGAGCGAGCGAATTGGCTGTCAAACGTCAGCCAGTTGAGATGCATGGTTGTGGCGCAAATCTGGTGTGTTAAGACAAGCATCTTCGGGACGTACCGAAAGCATTGCAGCGAGTGTGCGTTCAATTGAGCCAAAAACGAATGAACGACTCTCTTGCGACAGCGACAGCGACAGCGACCGTAAACCGTGGGACAAAGCTTGCGATTGTCTTGAGTTCGTACAGGCGACGGCTCTTATGTTGTTGACAGCCGGAGACCGTATCGCGTTGATAACAAGGATGCACTAATCTAGCTGCAGGGAGCGGGATGCTAACGAGGAATTTTCGACGCTCCAGTCAGTAGTGGGACAAACGAGTGGCAAGGCTGTGGAGATGGAAAAGAATGTGCGGAAGAGTCGGCGGGTGAGGCAGTCAACGCTGAATCAATTGTTCAATTGACGTTGCGCAGCGTGCAAGGGAACCTGCGACGTACTCGAGTGTCGCGGCTGTCACCCAGATATGTGACGCCACTTCCCGAATGGCTGGTAAATGCAAGATCCACGGTCGTGCATTGCATGCGCCACCCACCAATCATCGTGCAGAAAACTCCGTAATTCCGCGTGGGTAATTTGACTCGTACTGTATGTTCCCATGCCTTTGTATTGAAGGCCAAGTCTACTTGGGTTAAGTTTTAGCATTGCGACATTCCAATCCTATACACAGTAGTTGGTAGTGGTTGACCCTCACACATCGCTCTTAGTACGCGTTCTCACCAGCCAAGGAAAATTAGGAAAGCTCAATCCTGGAAGTTGTTCGCAGGGTCAGAGACGGAACGGAAATTTGTGGGTGTAAAATCAGCATGCGCTGCATCTGTATCTTTCTGGACTACTACGTACAATCGACTTTTCGACAAATATTGAGATCGTCCAAGCACGTTCGATACAAGCGCGTTCATCGACTCATTTTGAAGCGATGGCGAAGAGGACGCAGGACAGCGTACCAATTGCATGGAAGCTATGCGTCCATTAGTGTTTAAAACGAGATATCCTCCGTCTCGATCGTGGGGATGCAGTGTCCTGAGCTGTCCGCAGTAGCTCCACTCGACTGTCTTGTGTTGGCAGAGGCTGCCCATTGCTGCGTGCAAAGCCGTTAGGGCGCACTGCGAAAGGATAGGCTCCTGTTCGCGGGTACCCATCCAGCTCATCCAGTCATGTCCACGTCTCCAACCTTTCTCTTGACACCTCCCTCACTAGACTCGAACTGCCCTTCAAACTTCGTCTGCAGTGCTTCCAGCAACACCTCCTTGACGACCGCGAGACTACCCACAGCAGCGTGCGTAGCTCCTTCAACCAGCACATCCGGATCTTCCCCAACATCGCCCTTCATCCAAATCTCAGTGATCTCGTCTCTTGAAGCCAAGTACGCAACAGTGCAAGCTGCAATTACCTCCTTGTGCTCCGCTGGGCATGGATCTAGGTACCTCGCCACCTTCGAAGACTGCTCCCTACCGTCTGGGTTCCGGACAAGCGCTGCAACGCCACCTGTGACCACATCCACGCAGTCAATCCCCGCATCTGTGATGGCTGCGCTTGCGACCGTTATGCATCCTGCCAGAACGTTGAGCATCCCCCAACCACTACCATGCGCACTGCCCTCAGCGTCTGAATCACCCCACCAGCCATCTTCGTCCCCTTCTAGTATGGTGAGCACGACCTCTACTCCGCTCTTGGGCCACCGCTCTCCAATAATTACTCCTCGTAGCGCCGTCTCAAGATGTACGCCCAAGTCCCTCTCTGTGCTGTCTCGTATGTAGCCTCTTCGATTCCGCGTTGCGAACGGCGCGAACTTGACGGTTGTTGTGAGGAGAAGGGAAGGGCTGAAGGGCGCGCTGCGTGGTAATGGCTTCGGTCCCTGTACTGAGGCGGTGATCTTGAGGGAGGACGTTGGCGAGATCAAGGTGGAGGTAGAGGGTGTGGATGAAGACGGTATCTCGAGGTAGGCGGAACCAGAAGCGGCGGGTATGATAGATGTTTGTAGGACTGTAGCAGAATTAGCCTGTGTATTTAAGAAGTGCTCACGATGCCTGTCAACCTCTGAATATAGCTTCAATGGTATAACGAGTACTGCACCTCCAGAAGAGCTCGAAGACAGTATCAATCACAGCTGATTAAACACTTACAGATCTTGCGGAGCTCATTGAGCTTTCTTGACCTCTTCGGCCTCAGGCTTTGAAGATATTCGGGCTCTCTGATGGTCCGCGCAAAGACGGGCGCATGTGTACCACCCGGAGGCGCGTTGTTTCTTCTCCTGTCAGTATTCATGTCGAATGATCGTATGTTGTCAATGTTTGATGTTCGCAGCTCGCGCATCATCTCATGCAGGCTCGAAAACGTGCTGACTAAGACGCGAAATCTTGGCGCGACTGGACTCACATTTTCTTCGTGAGCTTCTTGCTCCTTCCTCCACCACCTCCATCAACTTTTCAGGTACGTTCACCCACCATTTTCCTACAGCACCTCTCCCTTTTATGATTGATACCCCAGATAATGTTCCTGCGACTATCAATGAGCACCGAACAACATGCACCACCCTCTGATCAAGACCTCGTCTCTCGACTTTTGCATCGCAACTTTAGGACTGTCGCTGACTTCAGCAGGCAAGCAGGCTTGCAAGCTCGGAAGGCTGCAACGTACCGACGCCAATGCGCTCGTCTCGACCGCCTTGCATATACGCATGGCAAGGCATCGCGGTGGCCCAGACGATGCATGCGCCTGTCGCATTCACGACACAGCCATCAATTCACCTACTAACACGCAAGGCACGCGCACTAACGCAGGATGCTGTCATTCAGCTTCCTCCACCTGGTACGTTTGCACATCTCTCCCTCCACCAATGCAATGATGAGCGTATTATTTTCAGTTCTGCTACTGAATTTTCTTGAAGACACTTCATACCATCTTACCATTTTCTGATATTGCACCCATTCCTCGCACCTGTTCAGCAATTTCTCAAAGAGACACCGCTAACAAGTCGCTTAGATAACAGCACACATCGCCACGAACGTCGTGACAACTCCAGGTAAGCACCTCGACCCCCAACACTGTCGCTAGGAGGAAAACTAGTCTATCCATTCAACGACATCTGCTGCCGGGTCACCCTCTCGCACTCTACCAGTTTCGGCTGGGATGATGAGTTGTGGAGTTGCGCTGTGGGTTCGTCCTGCGGTGCGTCATTGTGGTCTTCGTGCTGAGGTGCGCACCAGTTCGTCTTGGACTTTTGCGATCTAAGGCCGGCGGTGGGGTATGACTAAAAACGGCTTTCTGAGCTCGCAGCATCTCTTCGCTGGTACCGCAAATCAGTGTTGATCGTTGCTGACTGTAGACAGATTGGTTGGAACAACGTCGTTATAAGTGGGCAAGGTGAGTCTGGAGGCAGAGCGACGATGGCCATTGGTTCGTGAATTTCAGGTTGCACCCGTATTATAGATAGCAATTACATCGTACTCTACTTCACGTGCCATCTGATGCTGCAGACTGATCTCGCAATCGTCATCAGTAAGCCGATAGTGCTGCGTATTCTGCTATATTTGGCTACACCACCATTTCTGCGCCGGCCGCCACTCCTGATTTCAAGCACAGCGAGCCTTCAGACTGGCGCAGAGCTTCAGTCTTGTTGACAGGTACCATCGGCCAAATCTGTCTCGGAGATCAGCAGTGCTGCACATCGCCAGCGAGCTGAAACGTCGACTTTAGTTGCTTGGCGCAGCCTCACACCTCTGTGCTGCAAGCTGTCCGCCGCGTGTCAACACCCGTATTCCACCACCATCGAGCGCTTCGAGTCCCTGATTGACGTTGCCGCTCCTGACGACGCCACCAGTCGTGCTATCAGATGTCAACGGTGGCCCGAGCGAAATAAATCTCGAGCCAAGAAGCCGCAGCGAGTCACAACACGCGCACCCCTATAGACATCGAAAGAAGGCCAATTCCGCGGAAACCACCATACACGGGCCACTGCGGCCAGGGACTACAGACGGTGTGTTCCCGAGACTCGCAGCAGCATTTGCGGCGGCGCACTCCTTTGAGCAGCGCGGAGATCTGGCGGGTCAAAGGTGACCGGGGTGCTGTCCAAGGGAGATCTGGGTTTCTCTCAGGAGCTGAGCAGAACCTCCCTCTGAATGTTGCCCTTACATTCGTCTGGGAAATCTGGGAAGATGCATCGTCACGCCTTTTCCAACGGGGCATATCCCTCACAAGGGGGGAGCACATTTTCCATCCAACCTCACAAGTACGTTGTTCCATCTTACGTCCGCAATGGTGAGCGCAGCGCTGCCGTCGCATTGCCTCGTCTACTACCACGACCCAAAGCAGCACCATTCTGACTACCACTGCGCCTGCAGATTCCAGCCGCGATCACAGCCAGCGCTACGGCGGCGGAGACAATTGATACAGCGCCTATTGCTGGCGGGCTCCATCTTCTTCACGGCTGTCTTCTACTTCTTCCCCGACGTGCGGCCGAACCTGGGCTCCGGACCCCTCAGCTACATCACGAGCGAGGACTCGCAACTCGAGACCGTGCGGTATTACGATCTCAACAATGTGCAGGGGACCGCGCGAGGGTGGGAAAGAGAAGAGCGGATATTGCTCTGCGCGCCGTTGCGAGATGCATCGTCGCATCTGCCCATGTTCTTCGGCCACCTGAAGAACCTGACGTACCCGCACAATCTCATCGACCTGGCGTTCCTGGTTGGAGATTCGAAGGACAACACGATTTCATTGCTCACGGAGCTGCTGGAGAACCTGCAGGCGAATCCTGATCCGAAGCAGCAGTTTGGCGAGATCTCCATCATGGAGAAGGACTTTGGACAGAAGGTCAATCAGGATGTTGAGAGTCGACACGGCTTCGCTGCGCAGGCTAGTCGTCGCAAGTCCATGGCCCAGGCGCGCAACTGGCTTTTGAGTGCAGCGCTGCGGCCCACGCACAGCTGGGTCTACTGGAGAGATGTCGACGTGGAGACGGCGCCATTCACGATTCTGGAGGATCTCATGCGACACAACAAGGACGTTATTGTACCAAGTACGCAGAGCAAATGGTTATATTGGAAACTGGCTAACACGCACCAGATGTCTGGAGACCTCTCCCTGACTGGCTCGGCGGAGAGCAGCCCTACGATCTCAACTCGTGGCAGGAATCAGAAACTGCCCTTGCGCTCGCAGATACCCTCGACGAGGACGCAGTCATTGTGGAAGGCTACGCAGAGTACGCCACCTGGCGCCCGCATTTGGCTTACCTCCGCGACCCCTACGGCGACCCAGACATGGAGATGGAAATTGACGGTGTTGGGGGTGTCAGTATCCTGGCGAAAGCAAAGGTCTTCCGGTCAGGCGTACACTTCCCAGCGTTCAGCTTCGAGAAGCACGCCGAGACTGAGGGCTTCGGCAAGGTACGTCTCATGAAATTCACAAAGCCTACGTGGTTCTAACGTACTGCAGATGGCCAAGCGCATGAAGTTCTCCGTCGTCGGTCTCCCCCACTACACCATCTGGCATTTGTACGAGCCCAGCGTCGACGACATCCGGCACATGGAAGAAATGGAAAAGGAGCGCAAAGCGAAGGAGGCTGAAGAGGCTGCGAAGAAGGAGCGCATTGACAAGATCGCCGAGACATTCGACTCGAAGAACACCGATTGGGAGAAGGAAAAGGCTGCAGTGCAAGATCTGGTGCAACAGGCGAAGAACGACGAGAAGGCCGAAGCCGTAAAGGCCCAGGAACAGCATGAGGAGAAGAAGGGCGAGATGCACGCTGCAATCGAGGATGACAGAAAAGCGGCTGTCAAGGCGAAACCAAAGCCGAAGCCGAAGGCGCAGAAGAAGGAAGGCCCTCCATCGTAGTCAAGATGGTGGACACATGCCATTTACCACATATACAGCTGCGCTTCTGCGTTGGTCACGACACGTAATTCGGGGCTGGTCACCTTTGCGGCATCTTTCCAGCCAACGAGACGACCTTGAGGCTTCACTTTTCGCATGTGGGGGGGCATTTGAAGACTTGGAGGATTGTATACATTAGACAGCTGTGCTTGCATCATGGGCGTTTGTTGCGCTCAACAGCAAGATTTGAGCGTGTGCGTGATCTGTACCAACACGAAAGACTTTTTTGACATGACTTCAAATGGGTTCGAAATTCAGTTCTCAGTATTTCAAGTTCTGACATGTGAGCCTCTGACGTGTGACTTGTGCGATGCTTCCAGCTGGCCTTTGTCAAACACGCGAGGCGGACTTCCGAGCTGGGACGTGCATCAAGAATCTCGACATGAGCAACGTACTGCTGCCTCCAGAACCGCCTACTGTGTCCAAAGATACTGAATGATACTCTCCATTCCTTCCAAATATTCGGCGGTTGTAAATTGAGGATGCGTGTCTTGTACGGCTCACAGATATAATTGCGCCGTCTCCACTGCTACAACGACACGTTCGCTGCACCCAATACCTAACTTCACATTACGTACCACTGTCCACTTCTACCTCCCTACCGCCATGTCGAGCGTCGGCAGCGAAGACGATGCCGCGTCGACCCTGCAAGAGACGGTCGCGAGCCTCGGTCCACGCCCCATCACCGTCGCCGTCAACCCCGTCGCTCTCGTGGTCACAGAATGCATAACGGTCACGTCTGCCATGCGCAAGCATGCGCGATGGGCACACTCCTCAGTCGCAGCTATCTTGGGAAGCTCCTCGAACAAGACGCCAGCAGCTCAGCGGAGAGACCGGACAGGGCAGGGCATCATCAGCGCTGGAGAGCAAGAGGAGGCTGTACCGAGCAGATGGGGGCTGCGGGGGAAGAAGGGCAAGAGCCTGCAGGATAACCCGCTCATGTCTGCCTTTGCGCGGCTGCGGAACGATCTGAAGGGCTGCAAAGGCGAGTTTGCGCTTCCGGGACACGGTGGGAGCATACTAATGCCATGGCAGACATCAGGACCTTCGACACGCCCTCGATGCTTCACCCCTTCCTCCAAGTCATCCGCTCCTCGTCCACTTCTGCGCCGATAACATCGCTCGCACTCATCGCCATCACAAAGTTCCTGTCGTACAGGGTCATCGACCATGGCTCGCCGCGCCTCCCAGAAGCCATGCAGCAGCTCTCGTCCGCCATTACCCACTGCCGCTTTGAGGCCAGCGACTCTGCAGCCGACGAGATCGTCCTACTCCGCATATTGAAGCTCATGGAAGGCATGATCTCGGGTCCAGGTGGAGAAGTGCTTGGCGACGAGAGCGTGTGCGAGATGATGGAGACGGGGCTGAGCATGTGCTGTCAGGCAAGACTATCAGAACTGCTGCGCCGGTCTGCTGAGATTGCCATGGTGTCCATGTGTCAGGTCATATTCAGGAGACTGAAGACGCTGGAGATAGAGTCGCCCGAAGAGCTCGAGGCGCTGGACGAAGAGCTGGGCGGGAAAGACGACCCAGACGGCTTGAAAATGGACCCTTCCGCGAACGGCGCAGGCGAGAATGCATCGTCGAAAGTCGAAGCGCCTCAGCAGTCGAACAGCTCAGACAAGGGCCATGACGACCACGACAGCACCGCGAACCCAGCAGCCACGAGCACACTAGACCTCCTTGCGACAGCAGAGGGCGGCGAGCAAGAGCCCGTCGACATCAGACCGTACTCCCTGCCCTCGATACGAGAGCTGTTCCGAGTACTGGTCGACCTATTAGATCCTCACGACCGGCAGCACACAGACACTATGCGTGTCATGGCGTTACGCATTGTGGATGTGGCGCTCGAGGTCGCCGGACCCTCAATAGCAAGCCACCCCAGCCTCGCAAATCTGGCAAAAGACACACTCTGCCGACATCTCTTCCAACTAGTCAGGTCCGACAATATGGCGATTTTGAATGAGTCATTACGCGTTACGGGCACTTTGCTGGCGACGTGCAGAGGTGTTCTCAAGCTGCAGCAGGAACTGTACTTGTCGTATTTGGTTGCTTGCCTCTTCCCAAGAGTTGAGATCCCGTTGGAGCCGGGCATCGAGCCATCGCTATATGAAGGCGTGCCACAGGCGCCGAGTCTGATCAAGCAGCAACCACAGCAGAACAGCACGAGTGGCCGATCCACCCCTGTACCTGTCAAGGACCGACAAAAGCTGGGACTGGAAGGAGGGGCACGAAAGCCAGATGCGAGGGAGGCCATGGTCGAAAACCTGGGAGGACTGGTCCGGATACCGTCCTTCATGGCCGAGCTGTTCGTCAACTTTGACTGCGAGATCGATCGCGGTGATGTCTGCATGGACATTGTCGGCCTTCTTTCGCGGAACGCTTTTCCGGACTCAGCTACCTGGAGTACGGTGAACGTCCCGCCACTGTGCCTAGACGCCCTACTTGGATTCGTGCAGTCGATAGCGGATCGGCTTGACGATGAGCCAGAGACTGAAGGCTTCCGAAGTGCCGAAGAGCTTCGCGAGCAACGTTCGCGGAAGAAGGTCATCATCCGTGGTGCCACCAAGTTCAATGAGAAGCCCAAAGCTGGTATCGCGTTCCTCGCATCGCAAGGGATCATCGCAGACCCGGATGATCCAATGTGCATTGCGGAATTCGTCAAAGGCACGACAAGAGTCGACAAGAAAGTTCTTGGAGAGTTCATTTCCAAGAAAGGCAACGAAGCCATCCTCAACGCTTTCATCAGTCTATTCGACTTCACCGGCCAGCGCCTAGACGAGGCACTTCGTCAGCTCCTACACTCATTCCGCCTCCCTGGCGAATCGGCGCTCATCGAACGCATCGTTACGGACTTTGCAGAGCAGTACGTCGACATGGCGAAACCGGAGGGCATCACTGACAAGGACGCCATCTACGTCCTTACATATGCTGTCATCATGCTTAATACTGATCAACACAACCCAAATTTGAAGAAGGACAAGCGCATGCAGTACGAGGACTTCGCGAAGAACCTACGCGGTGTGAACGGCGGGAAGGACTTTGATCCCGAGTACCTGAGAGCCATGTACGAGTCGATCAAGACGCGGGAGATCATTCTGCCGGAGGAGCATAATGACCGACATGCGTACGATTATGCGTGGAAGGACTTGCTGGTCAAGGTCCAGTCGACTGCCGACCTGGTCATCTGCGACACCAACATATACGATGCGGACATGTTCGCCGCGACGTGGAAGCCTATTGTAGCTACCCTGTCGTACGTCTTCATGTCCGCGACAGATGACGCGGTGTTCTCGCGCGTTGTGCTGGGCTTCGACCAGTGCGCGCAAATAGCTGCTAAGTACGGCTTGACTGAAGCTTTGGATCGAATTATCTCGTGTCTGTCACATATTAGCACGCTCGCTCCGGACGTTCCTCCAAGCACATCGCTCAACACTGAGGTTCAAGCCGACAAGAAGAGCGTAATGGTCAGCGAGACGGCAGTGCGATTCGGTCGTGATGGCAGAGCGCAGTTGGCCACTGTGGTGCTGTTCCAAGTCATCAAGAGTAATGAGGCTTCGATACGGGATGGATGGAATCACGTAAGTCGACATATCAACTTGGCGGCTGCGTATTAACGTTGACAGCTCATTCGCATCATGGTCAATCTCTTCGTCAACTCGCTAATCCCACCATACTTCCTCTCTTTCCAGAAGCTTCTAGCCTTACCACCAATACCACTCCAGAATCCAGCTCAGATCATCGACCGACAAGAACGGCCCGCCGATACAGGTATCTTCTCAGCATTGACGTCTTATGTGTCCAGCTTTGCAAACGATGAGCCTCCGGAGCCGTCTGACCAGGAGATCGAGTACACCCTATGTACCGTGGACACAGTTAAAGAATGCCACTTCGAAGACATACTAGCCAACATCAGCCAATTGCCACTCGAAGCATTGCGATCCCTGTTGAATTCGTTGCTGGAGCATATCCCTGAAGACGGATCGCCGAGAGTCATTGTCGTCAAGCCGGAAATTCCTGGTGCGGCGCCACGACCGAACGGTACAAGGAAGGCTGGCAAGGGTCCGCTATATGATCCCAGTCTTGTGTTTGTGCTCGAGCTGGCGACTGTGCTTGCGCTGAGAGATGACGAGACAGTCAAGGAACTGGCGAAAGATGTCACGGATGCGTTGGCGAGTGTCATAAGGGATACGTCGAAGCATCATCCTGTGGTTGTTGCGAGGTCTGTGTATTACCTTTTGAGCTTGCTTAAGGCTAGCAACGTGAGTCCACCGCCACCCAGCATCCAGATACCACTAACAATACCAGGACTACGACTTCATCCGCGCCCCAGTCCTCCTGCATACCTTCTCCTCCTTTCCTGAGCCTCTGTTGCATTCCTGCTCGCAGCCAATCCTCGCAGGCTTATCGGACTGCTGCAAGGGCCCCAACGCGCTGCGCAGCGAACTCGCCGGCTCCCCCGACTTCTGGACCATCCTATCCCGGCTGTCCAGCGTACCCGACTCTGCAGGCGATGTCTTCGCGCTCGTGGAAGACGTTACTTCTTCGAGCATCACGGCGGACAACTACGAGGCTGCGATTGCTCTGCTGAACGAATTCGCTACTGCAGCTCAAGTGGGTGCCAGGGAAGAGCAGTTGTACGACCAAGCTGCAAGACGTGGAGGAAAGAAGGCCAAGAAGCCTGAGAGCAACGAGGTTGTTGTGAGGGGCAGTACGGCGATGAGTGTTGTGTTTCAGCTGAGTGCGCGTGTACCGAACTTTATCGAGCAAAGTCACCTCGAGACCGGCGAAGGTACGTCCCAAACCTCTACCCCATCCCTCCCCGGTTCTTTCCATCTCCTTACTGACGCATATATAGCATGGACAGCATATTACTCCCCCATCCTGAAAACTCTCGCGCACCAATGCCTAAACCCCTGCCGCGCCCTCCGACAACAAGCCTTCTCCTCCATGCAACGCACCCTCTTGTCTCCCGACCTCGCATCTCCCAAACACACCTCCTGGACCGCGATATTCAGCGAAGTGCTTTTCCCGCTGGTTGGGCAGCTGTTGAAACCGGAAGTGTATGCGTCCGATCCGTTGGGTATGAGTGAAACAAGAGTGAGGGCGGCCACGCTACTGAGTAAAGTGTTTTTGCACTACCTGGGGATGCTTGGGGAAGTAGATGAGAAGGGCGATTTATTAAGGGAGCTGTGGTTGAAGATTGTGGGGATTATGGATCGGTTGATTAATAGTGGGCAGGGGGATAATTTGGTAAGTCATGTCGCGTTCCTGGTTCTCAACGATTACTGATCCGCTCCTCCACAGGAAGAAGCCGTTTCTGAAAACCTGAAGAACATGCTCCTTGTGCTGTCCAACGGCGGCTATCTCGCACCGCCAGACGAGAAACCCGAGCAGGAAGAGATGTGGAACGAGACGTGGAAGCGCGTGAATAGGTTCTTGCCGCAGTTTTTCGGAGAGCTGTTTCCCGAGGAAGTGGGGAAGCCGAAGAAAGAACTACCAGTCAGGGAGAAAGTCAGGGAGGCAAAGAGTAGTGGAAAGGAGGATGAGGTGAAGGGAGAGAGTGAGAAAGTGGAGGGTGAAGTTGAGGAGGATGATGATGAAGAAGAAGGAGAGGAGAAGACGGAGCAAGAGTCTGAACGGTAGAGCTGTACGTCGATTTTCATCGAATAAGACATCTTGCCGAAGAGATACAGGTAGTGTAATGTATGAACAACAAGCTTTGTCATATGCGCATTACCTCCTTATCATTCATATTCGCAACGTGTACCGATTTGCCACAACGCAGCGCCGTGGACAGAACGTGGAGTGAGGTTAGTTGTTTGAAGAACCAGTTGACATGGGGTGGAGGTGCCTCGACTAGTGCAAATACGGCCAATATGGTGGCCCAGAGCAATACTGAGAACATTCAGATGCGGTTTCCGAAGTCACAAGCCTTTCGTTGCTTGGACCTGGGGCTGTTCTTCCTTGACCTACTAGCCTAAGGTTCCAGCAATCGCTCTACTCCCTTAACTACATGCTGGAGAGAAACGCCATCTTCGTCGACAAGGACGACATCAAGAGCCAAAAGAGGCCTTGCAGCCGCCAGAAAAATCATCAGAACAGGCTGTTCTTTCGGCTGACCCGGTTGATCCAATGCATCCCACGCCTCTTGCCATAAGCGTTTCTTGCCCTTGGCGTACACGAGCCCATTCTGCCCATACACGAGGTGAAATTCAGGCGGCGGCCGATAAGACAGCATCCCGCGTACAGCAATCGTGAGGCCCTTCAAAAGATCGGTGTAGTCTAGAAAGGTCGCATGGTTGTGCATGTGTCCGGAAAGGAGGACTTTTGTTACCGATACGGGGAGGCCGCGGAGCTGCTCTTTTACCCTCATCTTGCTCGGTATCAGTAGAGTGACAAGGGCTGGCGTGTACGGGAACAAATCAGTAGTAGTGTTTACTGAAAACTCCCCAAGCTCCACGTGCTTCAAATTCGCGCCATGGCGTCGTACTAGGCCAGCTAAGCCCAAAGCTTCTGGCCTAACTTTATAGAATCGCAATATCTGTAGTTGTGGAAGGTTTGCCTTGTCCAGGAGAGCCAGTGAACTACGATGGAAACGCCATGCAGCAATTTCGAAAGAGCGCAGGCTTGGTAGGTCAAGCTCGATTCTGACACGTGATGAGGTTGCACTCGGTTCTTCAAGCTTTGGGAGTTCTAGCCGCAACTCCTCGAGCGCCTGGAAATGTCCTAGTAGGGGTATTGCTGGGAGTAAGTCGTGAGAATGCAAGCTCATGCCTAGCTTCTTGAGCGTCGCACCATGGCAGAGAGCAATTGGTGCAAAAGCTGGAGGTGCCAGCAATATAAGAAGACACATTTCTCTCAACGAAGTCAAAGACGGAATGACAGTTGCCCATGCGTCCCAAAATGAGGTTGGTATGTCATGGTCGAACGGTAGTGGTCGGTACTCGTCATCGTGTATCCACAAGGAGTGCGCCCATTCCGGCCGACAGGATCTGGGCCAGCAGCCCTCAACAGAGTTGCATATTGGAGGAAAGATTTGACGTCTGTGTCTGACACTCCGAAAGCGGGATGGCGGAATGTGAGAGGTCGGATCATGGACTACAAAAGTTAGAGAGGTATGGATTTAGAGAGCAAGACGTCATAAGGCGGTAGATGTACCCTCCAAGGTCTGCACACGAATTGTAATAGTTGAAGATTTCGGATAACCTCACGCCTGCCATGAACGGTCTGGTGAAAGATGTGGTGTTCATCGTGATTCTCAAGCAGGAGTTGCTCGAAGATGGTGGTCCAAATCTCTGTCGGTAGCGGACACGCCATGCAACTGTATGTGCTGGAGCAGTTTTGCAATCAGCCGGGAAGCAAAATAGCTGAGATGTTGTAATTGCGAGGCAGGACCTGGAGAGACAGGACGTTGAGCAAAGATAGACCAATGGGAGACTTGGTCAAGGAACCCCGCTAATAACCCCACGCGACCCTTTAAAAGTTCCGAGTAACGTTCCAACCTCTACACGCCACAATTATGGCTTTGATAGACGCCCTGGCGCAGTTGCCAACTGGTGAGTGGAGTTTTTCGCTTCTTCAACATCTCCTAACACCGCGTAGAGCTCCTCGTCATATGGCACGACCACCGCGTTCCGATCCTCTTCTCCGCAATTGCGCTCGCCGCATTTGTGCGCCTCTCCTTATATGCTCGCAGTCACAGGGAGAAAGTCTCCGCCTCACCTGTCCCTGCATCGCCGATCGAAAAGAAGATCGACTTGAGGCCAGAGTGGCTACCAGAAAACACAACCTTCACTGGCTCGGCGCTGAACGTGGACAACCATGCAGAAGATGACACGGGCGCAGTTGCTGCAGGCACGAAAGTGAAGAAAGGACCAAAGACGTTCAAGGGCAGGAAGACACCAAAGAAGCCACCTATGCTAGGGCCTAGCTTTGACCACAAGACGGACAAGATACAGCCAATGGTATTCTTCCAATCGCTGTCTGGCACCACCGAACGCTATGCTGGAGAATTCGCGAAAGTCCTCGCCGAATGGACGACCGGCTGCGATCAGTCAAATTCATTCCTCGAGCCCCAATTGCACGACATCTCGTACCTCGAGTTTGACGACTACTTCATCAGCCCGCCAAAGGGCGACACGAATACGAAATACTTCTACATCGTCCTTCTCCCTACGTACAACATCGATACCGTGCTCGATAACTTCCTCGAAAATTTGCAGGAGACACACAATGACTTCAGAATTGATACGGCTCCATTGCGATCACTCCTTGGATACTCCGTGTTTGGCTTTGGTGACAGAGAAGGATGGCCAACGGAAGAAGAGGGCTTCTGCAGCCAAGCGAGGGAAGTCGATCGATGGATGGCAAGGCTGACTGGCCGGAAACGAGCTTACCCGTTAGGCATGGGCGACGTCAAAGTAGAGACGGAGGCACGTCTGCAAGAGTGGAGATTCGGCGTCCAAGAAGCGCTTGTCGAGATTGCAGAGGGCCGAGGTCTGGGAGACGGTGTACCAGGCAGCGGAGACCCAGCCGAAAGCGACGAAGAAGAAGAAGATGTCGAAGAAACCAACACTCAAGGCACACGAGTCGACGAGATCGAAGAACTAGGCACCATGGTCACCGACTCTGCCACGCCCATCCCAGTCGACTTCACATCCTACAAATCCACCTCCCAATCCAAACCCCTCATCAAGTCCACCGCACCCAAAGAAATGGTCCCCACGACCTCTCCCACCTACACCTCCCTCACCAAACAAGGCTACTCAATAATCGGCTCGCACTCCGGCGTAAAGATCTGCCGCTGGACGAAATCCGCCCTACGAGGCCGCGGCTCCTGCTACAAGTACTCCTTCTACGGCATCGCGTCACACTTGTGCATGGAAGCCACGCCTTCGCTATCTTGCTCCAACAAGTGCGTATTCTGCTGGCGACATGGGACCAATCCAGTTGGAACGACGTGGCGCTGGATCACGGACGCGCCGGACCTCATCTTTGATGGTATCACGGCCGCGCACTACAAGAAAATCAAGATGATGAAAGGCGTACCCGGCGTACGTGCCGAACGCTTCGCCGAAGCAATGCGCATCCGACACTGTGCATTGAGTCTAGTCGGCGAACCAATCTTTTACCCACATATCAACGAGCTCCTCGAAATCATGCACTCCAACCGTATATCCACCTTCCTAGTCTGCAACGCACAGCACCCCGCGCAACTCGCCTCCCTCGTGCCCGTCACACAACTCTACGTCTCCATCGACGCGTCCAACAAAGAGAGCCTCCGCAAGATCGATCGTCCCCTACACCGCGACTTCTGGGAGCGCTTCACAACGTGCCTCGACATCCTGCGTCAGCGCCGCTTCGAGCAGCGCACCGTGTTCCGCCTCACGCTCGTCAAGGGCTTCAACATGGCCGAGGAAGTGCACGGGTACGCAGATCTCGTGGAGCGGGCGCTGCCTGGCTTCGTCGAGGTCAAGGGCGTGACGTACTGCGGCACATCGGCTGCCGGATCCGCAGGTCTCACTATGCAAAACGTTCCCTTCTACGAAGAAGTCGCCGAGTTCGTTACTGAACTCGAGAAAGAGCTCAATTCACGAGGCTTGACTTATGGCATTGGCGCCGAGCACGCGCATAGTTGCTGCGTCTTGTTGGCGGATCGCACGCGGTTTATGAAGGATGGGAAATGGGCTACGAGGATTGACTTTGAGCGCTTTTTTGATCTGTATGAGGGGAAGGCAGAAGGTACCAGGGAGGAAGGGGGTAAAGTGGTTGGGTGGCGGCCGGAGGATTACGTGGGCGATGAGACGCCTGAGTGGGCGCTCTGGGGAAACGGTGGGTTTGATCCGAGGGATCAGCGAGTTTACAGGAAGGGCAAAGGTCCGAAAGTAGAGGATGGAGAGGAGGGACAGGGGGAGAAGACGAAGAATGCTGCTTTGGAATTTTAGGATAGGAAAGCTTATGAAGCTGCCTGACTACTCTGATGTACATGCTTTCGAGTGACGACGTGTGATAAGCAGGAATCTGGCTAGATACAAAGTACGAGCCAGTGAGCTGCAGTGCACAGCACGCGACTTGACATGTGCTTACGCAGGAGAGTGTGGTGGCAGTGCACGACGTCAAAGAACGAGGTCATCAATATCGCTCATTATTCTTTTCGTCTTCTCATCTAAGCTATCGACTCGTCAAGACAGAGCGCCTTTGTGTGGCACATCTTGCCAACCGTGTTACAAGCTGGCTCAGCCAACATGCAGCATGTACCCTCCGCAGAACGGAGCGCGTGTGGAAGTGAGCGCCTTCGCTTGATTTGTGACAGGAGCGATCGTCTAATGCTGAGTAGAAAGGTGAGTAGCCAAGCTTCTAGAGGAAGTAGTCCGGAGTCCTGCGTGACACCATGGGCTCTCCGGCTCTCGGACAGGGGTCAAATTGCAAGCTGCAAGGGGTGTTAGCGTTAGGACGCATTGAGTCGACAGGACGTGACGTACAATGTATACTTCAGGTGCTCATCAATCTCCATGATGGCAGCTTGATTGCCACACCTGTAGCAGTAGTTGGGCGCTGCAAGAGTTAGCGAGAATGTGTTGTAGCTCAGCGCGAAACTCACCCGAGAATATCGTCACGACGTTGCGATCCTGCGACCAGTTATAGCCCTCCATGACCAGCTGGTGGGCTCTTGCGACAAGCGTAAGACCATTGTTATGATTGAACGCCTCGGAAATGTCCTGGCCGAAGGTGTATCCCGCACCACGGGGCGATATTCCCCAGCCACACCTGTCATCTGGGTCCGACCATAGCAGATCGCACATGGGTCCCTCGTGCGGCACCTCCTGGATGCGATCGAGCGCCCGAATGTTGTCAAGCGTGTCAATGCTGGGAGACAGACCGCCGTGCAGACAGAAGATCTGGTTGTCGATCAGGGCGGTAAGCGGCAGGTAGTCGAAGAGATCTGTGAAGTACTTCCAGACGTTGGCGTTGCCGTACTTCCGCAGGCACTCGTCGTAGAAGCCGTAGACCTGGGTGATCTGGCGGGACTCGTGGTTGCCGCGGAGGATGGTGATGCGCCCGGGGTATCGTATCTTGAGCGCGACAAGCAGCGTCACCGTCTCAACGGAGAAGTAGCCTCTGTCGACGTAGTCGCCTGCTGCGGATTAGCATCGAAGGGGGAGGGGGAGCGGCGGTCGCACCCATGAACAGGTAGTTGGTGTCCGGGTTAGGGCCGCCGATCTTGAAGAGCTCCATCAGGTCGTGGAACTGGCCGTGTATGTCGCCGCAGACTGTAACGGGGCATTTCTGCGCCATTGTGAGTGCGTGCGCGAGGGGACATGGAGCACGAGACATACCACTGGCTGTACGTTGGACTCGTCCTGCAGGACTTCGCGGGCCTATGTCACAGCTACATCAGCACGGCACCATTGGGCTGCCAGCAGAGCCCAGCACGGCGGTCTCGTACCTTCTCGCACAGCCTCTGGACGTCACTCTCGGCCAACTGCTTGCAGCTCATCAGGCTCTCGATCCAGCCGTCCAGGGTGGGAATTGTGGCGGGCTCCGAGGCCGGGGCGGAGGAGAGCTGCATGGGCTCGGGCATCTTGACGTCCTCCATGTTGGTGTCCATGGCGGCAGGGCGGTGGCAGTGTGGTGGGTGGGGAGGGGGGGGGGTCGCTTGTTGTGACGACGGACAGTCGAGGGGTGCTTGCCCTTCAAGGCGGGCTAATGACGTGCGGAGGGCGAGCGAGCGAGGTCGGCGGCTGGAGAGAGACGCGGGTGGGTGTCGAAGTATGCAGCAGTGAAGGGGGTATTTTTTGGACTGATGTCTATCTCCAGCAGTTTGTGGCGCAAGCGTGTATCGTGAAGCGGTACGTAGGCATGCCAGTCCCAGCAGCTTGGCGTGGCCTGTGTCGGCGGTCGGCGTCGGCGGTGCAGAAAGAAATCGCCGGTCGCGCTTGCCGGCCACCGCCAAGCGCTTTGTTATCGTTATCGTTATCGATATCACTAGCGCGAACTGGCGTTCTTTCCTAGCAACCGTTTACCAGCTGCAGCCTCTCCGTCGCAACTTCTCTTTCTTACACTCACCACAACAAAGCACCCAACACCCAACTGCACGCCGCAATTGCACCCGCAACTGCGCACAACAACTCACGATGCCGAAGCGCGTACATGAGTACGCCTTCCGCGTGGACGACCACCGCGACATGGTCGTCGAGACTCGCGAGAGTCCCTACTATCCACAGGTATGCTACCTCTCCACCCCTCCCGCCTTCCTCGCGCCTTCCTCCTTCCTCTTCCCTCCTCTCCTCACCTGTGCGCACTGAGCTGACAATTGCTAGCCTCTCACACCGCTGTCGCCAAAGATCCCGGGACAGTGGCCGCGCGACCGCGACTTTGCCGCGAGCGCGTCCGCGAACTCCACCACCGATGACGCAGCCCCGCGCTCGCGCCTCTTCACTATGGGCAACTGGGTCGTAACTCGGCTCCTTCCTGGTATCGCCCGCGCGTCCTTCCGCGCGGTGCGTCGCCTTTTCCTTCGCCCTCAGAACATTGAGGTCTTCGACGTCGCTAGCGAAGACGGCTCAAGGAAGAGGCGCTACCTCGACGTCGGCGCTGCAGATCGTCCATGGACACCTACACACAAGGTCAAGGCACGCGCACCACACAGCCGCACTCCAGAGTCTGTTTGCGCATCCAGGCTTGCCGCCGCCAACACACTCCGCATTGCGCGCGACTCCCCTCAAGCCACTGTCGCTGCTGCCGCCGCGCCTTTCGTACCCTTGCGCCCAGGCCGGCCTTTGTTTGACTCTGACGAGTCTCTCGAGAGTGCCGATGACAAGTCTCTCGCGAGTGCCGAGGTTGTCGAGGATGTCGACGGTGTCAGCATAGGCAGTGACGCCTCCGAGGATGACACGTCGTTCCTCAGGGACGCCATCTTCAGCACACCACCAGGGCCAGCCACCGTCACCAAGCATGACGCTGTCCCCGCTCCCGCTACGGTGCCCTTCTCCAAGCCCGTCGCCTGCCTCATCCAGCAAGAGGCTGTTCCCGCCCCCGCTGCGATGCCATTCTTCCCCAAGCCCCCCAACGCAGCTACGTTGGCCTTCTACTCCAAGCCTGTCGACCCCCTCGTCCAGCATAAGGCTGCCCCCTCACCGGCTGCGGTGCCTTCCTTCTCCAAGCCTGTCCTCGCCCGCCAGCAAGTTCGCGGCATCGCCAGCACGCGAAGTGTCATCGGCTCTCCCCGTTCTCCCATCGACAAGAAGAATTCCATATCCCATGTCAAGGTACGCTCTCCCAAGATCAACGATTGGAGGGCCGAGATCCGTGATCAAAAGAGTGTTCCCATGGGTTCTCTTCGGTGTACGCGAGGCACCGAGATCTTTGCACCTGGGTATCAGGGGTACGGGACGTCTTTGATGAAGTGGCAGAAGAGGCCATCCCCACAGCGCCAACTGCCGTACGGGTCGAAGATTTTCGCGGGTCAAGCACATGCTCAACCCCTCAAGCCCACAGCAACACTTCAGTCTCTCAACTATCCCAGCTTGTCTATGCCCAAGACAGTGTCTAACATCCTTGATGGTACATTGCCAAGGATCCCAACCTCAGAAATCCAAAATCAGTACGGCAGTGACGCAAACTTCTGGATCCCGAACATCACCATCTTGGGCAAAGGCGGCCGCCCAGGCTGGACCTCTATCGGCCCGTCTCAGAACAACAGCTCTGTGTTCCAAAACTTCGCGCCGTCCCAGAACAACAACTCTGTGTTCGCAAATGTCGCGCCGTCCCAGAACCACAACTCTGTGTTCCAAAACTTCGCGCCGTCTCAGTTCACGGCCTCGATGCCTGAACCGCTGCTTGAACGTCTCGATGCCCGCGCCACCGCACAGCCAGACCTGGACCAGGAACATGAGGCTCGACGCAACAGTGCGCCCGACTTCCACATCTCAGAGACTGTCGACCACGACATGTCCTTCTTGGATGATGCACCTGATGTTGAACCTGTCAAACAAGTTCACTTCAATGAAGTCGTGGACGTGTGGACCATTCCATTCTGGACCGATCCGCTCACGGACTTCACGCCCGAAGCGCATCGCAAAGCTCCCAATACTGGAGCCCGTGCCAACGGCTCTGTTGGTAACCGTCGCATCGGTCCTGCCGGGCCCCGTCGTAATATCCCTACCGCAACCCGTCGCAACCCCACTGGGACTGCGAATAGTGGTGGAGGTGCTTCCGACGTCGCGTCAAGCACTACGAACTTGCAGGATACGACTCAGCAGGCTGGTGTCCGAGACACTCAGCAGCCTAGCACCCAGAACACTGCGCAGCAGGTTAACACCCAGGGCACTATTCAGACCAATACCCAGGGCACTATTCTGGCCAATACCCAGGACACTGCCCAGCATGGCAGCACACAGAACACCACTCAACAGACGGCCTCTGGAAGCACTACCCAGCAGACGGAGACCAAGACCACTGTTGATGAGGCCCAAGAAGAGGCAGACTCCGAACTCTTTGATGACTTGATCGCCCAACTCGAGGACGCCGGCCTAAATGCTACTATCGTGCCTTACGATACGAATGGAAAGGTTATTGCAGCACAGCCCCTTCCTCAGGCACCCACACAGGTACAGCCTCTGCAGCCACAGCCTGCTTCACACCTGCTGCCCCTCGGTGGCCCAGTCCATCCTCTTGTCACAGCACTATCACCAGGAGAAGAGACTACGCTCAACGATGCTGTTGTTGCAACCGACAACGGTCTGCGCAAGACCGCCCTCGTCGGCAGATCCAGACTTCAAGCCCAGGACTTCGCCACCCTTCTCCCCCAGCTCTTCAGACGCGAAAACAACGACAGCTCGTGGCTCAATGACAGTATTGTCAATGAATATTTGAAGATCTTGACAGAAGACATCAAGAGCCAGGATGGTTTCAATCCACGCCAGCCCATCGGAGCCGGTCCCGTCCCACGAGTACATGCTTTCGTCTCATTCTGGACTCAAAGCAACGGCGCCGCTGGCTGGGCAACCAAAGCTCATCTGGCCGGCAGCAAATACCTCGAGGCCGAGACCATCCTCTACCCCGTCTGCGACGCCAACCACTGGCGCCTGCTCGCCGTGTCGCCAAAGGAACGCAAGATTGAGTACTTTGACTCGCTGGACCAGGACGGCGCCAAGTACATCAAGAAGCTCAAGTTCATCATCTCGAAGACGATTGGCCCAGACCACTGGGTTCCTTCTGAATGGACTGTCGAGCAGAACCAGCGCTCCCTTCGCCAGGTCAACGGCAGCGACTGCGGTGTCTTCACCGTTCTCAACGCGCTGGCGCTTCTCCGCAAGGTGAACCACAACCGCGTCGTTGTTTCCGACGGTATGAACGACGCGCGCAAGCGCATTGCTGTCACCATCATCAAGCAGCGCGCAACTAGAGAGTTCTCTTGAGCAGACGCATTGCTTCGGCGGTGTGTGGTTCTTGTTTTTGTTTCTTTCACTCGTTCATATTGGCCTACAGCGCCTTTTTGCACCTAATTCTTCTCTTCTTAGACCCCTTGTCGGCTCCCCGGCCCTCCTTCCCCGGCTGATCTGACCCGTCAGGCAGGTTGAGTCCTAACGGACTCCCTCCTGGCGGGTTGCAGATTGCTGGCTGGAGGGTTGGGTTGAGTCTGGGTCGCTTTCCTTTTGTTGTTTGGTTACGTTTTGTTTTGTGCTTTTTCGAATTTTGAGTTGGGATGGATGCATAGCGCAGGATGGGATGGGATGATATGACGACACTTTACGACCTGATACCCTTAACGACTTTGTTTGGCCTTGATACCCCATGAGATGAGAGCAAGCAGCGCTTGTTACTGTACGAATAGAGATGAGAGGAAATGCAATCAAAACAAAACCTGAATGTGTTTGTGACGTGACATGCTATCGTTGAGCTTGCTACACACTTGTGACGCTTTACTCGAGCGAATAACGCCATCCTGGCGCATTGAAGATGTACAGGAACACTCATGTTCACACCATTGACCGCTCACACTGATTCGTACGCACTCAGCCTTCTTCATCCTCGGGCCGCCAACCCTCCATTTCCAATCGGGTTCAATGGAGAGCGTGCCTCGTGAGCGGCAGAGCCAAGGGAATAAGGCGACAGTACGACGAAGACACCCCTCACGACACCTTGTGAGAATAAGGAAACGTCCACGGAAGGCATGACGGTGATGGAATGAGAGTGGTCGATCGAGCGTCTTCTGCTGCAGTCAATATAGACACTGTTGCCTGTGAATGATGATTTGTTAGTGGATCTGGAGGTATACGCGTTGTGCAACTCCTTCTATCGCCATTATGGTGATGAGCCGATGACTATCAGGCTTATACGTGAACTTCGAATTGATCATTGGTGGCTCAGTGTACATATCCAACACCCTTCGTCTTCTACTCCGCAACCTTGACAGTCAGCTTTCCAAAGTGCTTCTGATCCCACATGTACTGATACGCCTCCTTCAGTTCCTCGAGCTTGAACACCTTCTCGTCCACCACAGGGTGGATGTCATTGCTCTCGATCGCCGCACACATGTCCTCCATCTGCAGCCTCGAGCCCACCAAGATACCTCGCACGGTACAGATGTTGTTCAAGCAGTCCAGGAACGTAGGCTGCTCCTTGCTGAATCCCCCGATGAATCCGATAATGCTGATCACACCATCAATCGCAATGGCCTTGAGTGACTGCGCCATCGTCGTCGGTCCACCTACTTCGACGACGTGCTGCACGCCTGCACCGCCGGGTGTCAGTTTGGCGGCTTCTTCGCCCCAGTTCGGCGTGTCCTTGTAGTTAATGACGTGGTCGGCGCCGTACTTCTTCAACAGCTCAGCCTTTTTCGCACTGGAAGTCGTAGCGATGACGCGTGCGCCAGCCGCTTTGGCGAATTGCAGCGCGAAGATGGATACGCCGCCTGTGCCTTGCGTGAGGACGGTCTGTCCGGGCTTGAGGGCGCGCGATTCGAGACCGTAGAGGGCGTTCCAGGCTGTGAGTGCGGCGCAGGATAGGGTGGAGCCTTCGGCGAAGTTGAGGTTGGAGGGCATGCCGACGAGGCCAGCCTCGTCGAAAACGGCGTGCTCGCGGAGGGTGCCGTCGATGGCGCCGCCGAGGCCGGTAGCGAGTGTTTGCTGGTTCAACGAGCCGGCGATGTGGCCTTGGTTGAAGAGAGTTACGACTTTGTCTGGGAGAGGGTTAGTGTGTGGATTTGGGGGATGGAGGAGTTCAGGAGATATGTTACCTCCGGGCTTGAAGCGTGTGACATGCTTTCCGACTGATTCGACTGTGCCGGCGCCGTCGGAGCCTGGGACGACGTTGTCCTTTGCTGGGAATGGATATTTGCCCTTGGGGATGATGAGATCGCGGTAATTTAGTGAAGCAGCATGTACTGATGAGTTGTTAGCTAGTGGTAGATGGCATCTGCCTGTGTTCAGAGCCTACCTTTGACGAGAACATCTTTGTCTCCGATCTCTGGGATCTGTGCCTTCTCGTTGAGCTTCAGGGCATCAAAACCGCTCTTGCCTTCTACCGTCCAGGCCTTGGTGGTTGATGGTGCCATAGTGTATTATGTGAGTATTGAAGTTGAGTTTGTGCGGTTGATGTTGTGTGAAGTCTTGGAAGCACTGGATAATTGAACCATTCTATTATGACGGCGACTGCCATTTTGTATGAATCGTAGCGACGTTGTTGTGGGGCTCAAAGGGTCCGGTAGTGACGCAAGAACAACATGGGACGGTGGGTCTAAACTCAGATAGTTAGCCGACTTCTACAAACGTCACAATTTACAAGTGCCCGTACACCAAAGACTAGAGAGTACCTTGAAGGTGCTATGTGCCGGACAGGTACAAGGTCATTACAAATGCGTGACGCTACCAAGCGTTGGAACCTACTCACACAATCGACGGGGTGCTACGTCGGACATTGCTCGGCCATAGCATTGTGCCATCATCTTCTTTTCTGGGGAACCTGGCTAGAGCAATTCGATGGACCTTTAACATGTGACAATATTGGTAATCGCGATGGATCTTTTATGGGTCCATGGAGAATAACGAGGCTGCTGCTCACGTAAGGAGGTTTAATCGACCCTCTAGTGTAGAAGCCGGAGCGGAGGAATGAGCGAGGTTCTTTCGAGCTGCAAGAGACCTCTGATGTTAGTCCAACTTTTCTGACTCTTGAATCATGGTAGCCATATCGCCTTGAAGGCTGTAAGACCAACACCTTTGCTTCCGGGGCCTTTGATCGCTGACTGCGTTGCATGGGCAGTCAAGCAATGAGGCCCCTGCGCACCCGCCTTCGCGCCAGCCACGTTCTCTGGAGTTCGGAGACTCACAACAACATGCGAGTCTTCGAAATCTGATGGCTAAGTTTAGCTTGTCTAACGAGTCGGCGGCCAACAGTAAAGCTCTTCAACGAGCGAATTATCAACTCTTGTTCAACCTTGAACTCGCTGCCAGACGCATAACGAACGGTCTCGTCTCATCGCTTCGTTGCTGTTTCTGTATGGTGCTTGCATATTACAGCAATCCGTGGCGGACATGTACAGCGAATCCCGATGCAGCGGCTACGCGAGCTCAGCTGTCAGCCACCAGCTGTACCGTGGTGTTTAGCCTAGCCTAGCTCAAGGTTGGCTGAGATCCAGCAACGAACATGCGGATCACCAGGAATACACACCGGGCAATGCCTCGTGTTCCTAAGTAGCCATCGAGTCGATCGAGGGCCCAATTGCCAATGCCACGCCTCTTGCGCAACGGGACGATGAATAGATAACTCTACATGTACTACGAGTTGTACAAAGTGTAACTTTCACAGCTTACCCCACAAACCTGCAGATGTTCGTCGTGCGAAAGCGTCGAGCCTTCAGTCCTGGGTCGCAATGACTTCACGAGGCCCTCAATCCAACTACTCGTCTCGAGACGCATCGCCGATCTCACGCGCCGCCCGTCACGACGATCCTTTTGCGTCCGAAGCCGACCCTATCGAGTTGTCACACATGCCGCGACCGTCAGCAGCTTCACACGATTCACATGGCTCGCGCGTTCATTCTCCTCCGCGGTCCCCTGACCCAGACGACATAAATCGAGGGCGGGCGAGTCTGCGTCCCGGCTCATACTTTGGTCTAGGACAGCACAGCGGCGGACAGTACGCATCGCTGTCAGGTTGCAATGAGAGCCCACGGCCTTCTGGACAGTCGGGACGCGACTCGGTGTATACGTTGAGCTCTCGCTATCATACCAAACAGATGGATGCAGATACACAGGCTCTAGTCGACAGACGGGCCGGCGAGATCGCGGAATGGCACATACATTGGACAACTCCAGCTATCATATTGTCGCTGTTTATTGCTGGTGTGATCGCTGCAGTGGGACACCACTTGTTCTACACGAACCTGAATGGGCAGGTAGCCACGGACCAGTTGAGGATGATTCGCTGGGGCACTGCTTTGGCCTTCTTCGTGAAGAGCACGCTTGTAGGAAGTTCGATTCTGTGTAATCGGCAGCGAATATGGCGCACGTTCCGCACGAAAGCGATGACCATAGACGGCATTGATGGCCTGTTCTCAGCACCGGAGGATCCAACTCAGTTCTTTATCAACGGAGAGATGTGGAAGAACGGGAAGCTCGCGACTTTGATGGCACTCTGCTGCTGGTATGTATGTGGCTTTGCGTGGAAGGCCACCTCCTTACTATTTGTGCAGGCTGATACCGATCGCATCCGTCATGTCACCGGCATCGCTCACCACCGAATTGCAAGCCTTCGACAATGTGACTCAGTGTACCGGTGTTGCCAATATTAATTTCGCCCGCGAATCCGACTTCAATTTTCGTGTCATGAACGAAACCGAAATACGGCGCAACGCCATGTCCTACTACAACACTACAGACTTGTCTGGCGAGAAAGAGGACTACTTCGACTACTATGATCAGCCATCGAAGAACGTCCGTCGCTTGGCGATCAGTGCTGCGTACCTGAAGAGGCCTCAGCCTCGAGAGCAGGCGGCACTCAACTTCTGCGGCCAAGGATGGAATTGTACGTACTCTATCAATTTCGTGGGACCAGGATACAAATGCGAGGACATTACTACATCGGTCCCTGCGAGCGCGCCTTTCAAGTTGGAGCAATTGGCCCCTCAAGGAAACTTCACCTACGTCGCAAACGTGGATCAAGGCGACTACACATCATCGCAAATCGACACGCTTGATGGAGTTCCAAGGGAGCCACCACCTTACCCGTCATCGTTGGGTGCATTTGAGAGCGAGCCCATTCTCTGGATTGGCTATGCTACAAAGTCGAACGAGACATACGCACCAGATTCGCCGTACGCCAAGAAGTGGAAGGTGGTCCACACACCCGGAATGTTCAAATGCGCTATGCATCACACAAACTACACATTTGAACTAAACTACCGGCCCTCGCAAGTCGCAGTACTTAAGCAGAGAGACTTCCTCCAACCAGCAATCGAAACCACGCTCAAGCCAAATGTCGGCAATAGCAGTGACTTCATCGCAACTCCGGCGTCGAACTTTATACGTCCCGGTGAGGATCCGAAGGCGTATAAGCTCCATGCCGCGTATCACTCCATGGGCTCGCTACTACGCAGCTTCTTGCGCGGCTCTGTAGAAAAGACACACGATGTCTTCGTCATAACGAAATCGGACATATCGGAGACCCGACTCATGGACTCCAGAACGTCGCATCCCATCCCAAACCTGATGGATGGCGTGCAAGGCATGTTCGAGGAGATGATCGTCAGCTTGCTTAGTGAGCCCACGCTGGTCGTCTCGGAAACACAGGACGTGCCTTGCGTGAAAACGCGCACGATCAACACATACCGCTACTACAAGCGTGGCCTCTGGATCGGCTACATCATCGTGATCAGTATCACCTTCTGCTTCGTGCTCATTGGCGCCTACTCGATCTACCAGAACGGTGTGGCGTCTGACGTCCTGTTCAGTCGCATAATGGTCACTACAAGGAATCCGACTCTCGACCATCTCAGCGTTGGCGCTTGCTTAGGCGGGGATCCATTCCCGAAAGAGCTTGTGGAGACCAAATTGCGATTTGGTGTCCTGCTGGAAGACAATCCACGAGATGGCCCGCTTGGTACGGTCGAGCACTGCTCATTTGGTACGATGGGTGAGACCAAGGAGATTGTGAAGGGTGGCACTTATGCTGGATTGGCGAAGTACAGAAACGTGCGGCGGGAAGAGAAAGGACCAGCTTCAGAGAAGGAAGACTTCCTATGAGAAGCGGAATCAGCGATGACAAGTTCCAAATTTTGAAAGACGTGTCGGCACGTTTGTTAAGCCGCTACCTTCCTTGGAACGTACGTCAGCCGACGTGTCTCCTGGATGTGAAGTGGCTGAGGGTTGTCAATTGGATCAGGTGATGAGGCTCGAATCCTGAACTTCCCAGCCTCCAAGAGACACGAACGCTTATTTGGCATGCAACAATGACTTGCCGGAGTCTACGCATTCTTCCAGAGCCAGTCCTGCACCTTCGCGCATGTCAACGAGCCCGTCGCCCATCCGACCCGGACATCGCAAGCGCATACATCTGCTCGGACGCAAAGATCTCGGCTAGCGGTGGCATGCCTTAGGTCTTTGTTGGAGAAAGGTTTAATCGGATCGGCGGCGAACAACAAGTCTGCAACCGCCGCCGCAAGAGTTTGAACATGGGCCGTATGCGCTGGCGAATTTACGAGGGGCAGCGCGTATTGCACTGCGATACTGTCTGCGAACGGGCCAGTTGCGGATGGGGGTGTGCATGATGAATACGGGAAACACGAGGCCTTCACTCGTATGGTATTAATCATGCCAGTCGACGCTGCGCACTACTGCTCTCGATTGTGAGAATGGTCTAGCTGACAAGCTGTCGAAAGCCAGTACGAGACAAGACACGATTATGCCAGCTGAAGTCAAGCACTTCATCATACGAAACAAAGGCTACGAAACGCGACGTATGGCACGATTTTTGAAGCACCATGTGTTGCCTGCGGCTTGGTGGCCTTAAACAATAGGGTTGAGAAGCTAAGGAATATCTAGCTCACGTAGATAGCTTACTGAGCTTTATCTCCTTCCGTATCCAGGTAGCTTGACCACAAGTTCTTCGCCATTGTACCGCGATCTCAGAAATGTACATCCCGATCGCCGGGAAAGTGGACATTTGTGTGAGGACTGGAAAAGAGTTACAAGGAGGTTTCGTACTTTCAGGGTCGCCAATTTCGTCGCTCGGTGTGACCCGGAGGTTGACACAAGTTGACACGATAGGTACGAGCATCTTGGTCGCATGGTCGGATGCAGTTGTGGTCTCTCCTGCTTCTTACTATAGTCTTGCTTATAGACTCCTTCGGACAGGTCGCAAGCTCACCATCAATGGCGGCTTCTCCCACAGCGTGAAGACCTTGTTGCGGGCAAGCCAATCCTCACTCTCCGGCTGGAGCTCGAGATCAAACTCAAATAGCACTTTGGCCATAATGAGGCGCATCTCTGCATACGCGAGACTGCCAAAACCGTCAGTGTCTTAGTACATACACACACTTCAACGCCCTGAGCTTACCTTCTACCGAGACAGGCCCTCGGTCCGAACGAAAATGCGTTCATCACAGTCTTTTTGTCTTCCGCGAATTTCTTCTCTGCACCAGGCAGCCATCGCTCTGGCACAAAAGCGTCGGGGTCTGCAAAGTTTCGCTCCGAGTGGTTCGCGGCATGTTGCGAAACGTAGACCGATGTTCCGCCTGAGATCCAATGTCCAGAGATCCGGTCTCCATCCGGAGGAACCACCCGTGGAAACCCAGTCGCTACCGGCGGGTAGTACCGCAACGTCTCCTGTAGCACGGCGATCATATAGTCGAGCTTAGTGACCTCTTCGATCGTGATCTGCTCCGAGCTTGTGAATCGGCCTCGCACCTCGCTGACTACCTTCGCATGTACGCTCGGACTGCGTAGTATAAGATAAGTAGCGCCACTCAAAGTCGTCGCTGTCGTCTCGCTCCCGCCGAACATTAATAGGGAACTATTTGCCACTATCTCGGGCATCGTCAAAGCTTTCTCGCCAATGTCGTTGTTCTTCAGGATATACGACATGAAATCTGGCCTGAGGCCACTGCCTTGTGCGATCCTGTCTTTGGTCTTGTGCGCCGCCAAAGCAAAGAATTCTCCACGTTCGCGGATGGCCTTGGAGGTGTCTGTGAAAAGACCACGGAACCGGTCGTAGTAGTGAAAGATGGGATACTTGCGAGCCGCAGCAAGGAGACCCACGGCTTTGGCGGCAGAATAGACGAGTGAGACGCCCGCGTGGTAGTTACGATCACGCAGGCAGTAAAGTGGCTCGCCAAAGGTGAGGTCTGTTATGATATCGAACCTTCAGAATTGTAGATACGAAGTCAGTGTTTGTCTCACATGCAATTCGTACACATAGCACTTACGTTGCGTAATTGTACCACCGTGTCATGTCGACAACACTGTTCCCCTCTTCGCACACTTCTTGCAGCCGCTGAACAAGCAGATTCACATACGTCTGGATTAGCGGCTCCTGCTCCCTCAGGGCTTTGTCGCTGAAAGCATGGTTCAAACTCCTTCGCATCCGCGTGTGTGTCTCGCCCTCTGCAAGCACCAGCGAAAACGATCCAGTATGGGGGCGAGGGAACCATTGCGGATCTTTGAGATACACGCCACTATTTGATTTCTTGCCAGTCCTGAAGCCGTAGATGTCCTGCCATGCCGTTTCGCCAGAGATGAACGAACATTCGCCTGGAGCGACGCGGACCACTTCGCCGTAACGTCGGTGGAGGTCTTGGATCCACGGGGCTATGGTTCCATTGCGAATTCGGAGCGTATACGGGATGCCGGAGACTCTAGCGAGAAGCGGTCCCGGAATGTGGGAGAGTTTGTGAAAGAACAAATTGTAGATACATGTCCATAGCCCAACGGCAAGCGCGGTGCCCACCAGCGCTAGGATGGGTAGGCGCACATCGAGGGACTGAAGAGCGTGTTCCATGATGTGAATATCTTCTTTTCGGCGACGTTCAAGCACACTAAGCACTTAAACTATGTTTTAATTCTCGGATAAGCGTTCCGACCGTAAGGCCAACCGCCGCTTGGCGCAGTCTCGCATCTCCACGTAACCAGCTCTTTCAGGAAGGTCAAGATAGCATGCAATGGGTTCGCGGTGGCGGTGGGGCACTAGAGGTCTGTGGTGGATTGGCCGTATCGTAGAATGAATATGAAGTCCAAGCATCAGTCTCCCGGTTCATCGGGTACGTACTTGTCACATCAGTAATGGGAGAACTCCAATGCGTACCACCAGCCACGAGCGAAAACTGCACGAATCTCGAAAGTGATAAGTCGTACAATCATAATGTGAGTCCATTCAGGATGGCCGTTCTCATAGAACTGACGAGAGCCAGTATGGCGCTGCTGACGAGTTGCTGCAATGGATGCGCGAGCCACCGCCATGCGTGGACGAGAGTCTCGTCGGTCTCTTTGCGCGTCAAGTAGGCCTGCAGCCTGAGGCTCCTGCGGTATGCGCGTGCGATGGCAATCTGAGTTACGCTGAGCTCGACGAACTGTCGCTCAAGCTGGCTGGAGAAATTGTGCAAAGAGGAGTGAAAGATGGTGATGTCGTTGCACTTTGCTTCGAAAAATCAGCTCTAGCCGTTGTCACCATGCTTGCTGTTCTTCGGGCAGGTGCTAGTTTCGTTCACCTAGGCGTGTCCACACCAGTCCGCCGTCGCGAACAGATCCTCGCTGCTTGCTCCGCAACGTTGTTCCTTGTTGATGCGAGCAACGAGGCTTCTTTAGACGATCACGTGTCACTAGCTGGCCTCTGCGTCGACCTCCCCTTCATAGCGTCTTTGGCTGTATCCCTGACACCACTACCGTCGGTATCGCCACAACATGTTGCGGCTACAACCTTCACATCGGGATCTACGGGGCTGCCAAAGGGCATCGTCGTTGAGCATGGCTCCATCGCGACCAGCTGCGAGGCCATGGCCAGCCGCTTCGACATTGGACCTCACACGCGCATCCTGCAATTTGCGTCATACACATTCGATGCCAGCGTGGGCGATATCTTCTACGGGCTTGCGCGCGGTGCATGCGTCTGCTGCCCATCCGAGGACGAGCGCGTCAACTCCCTGGCCGCAGCGGCACGACGAATGCAAGTCAATTGGGCTTTCTTAACGCCATCTGTCTTGTCATTGCTGAAACCGTGTGACATCCCGTCATTGCGCCGATTGCTGTTGGGGGGTGAACCGCCCGCACCTGATCACGTGTGGCTATGGGCAAAGAGCGTGTCCTTACATCTTGTTATGGGCCCTGCCGAGTGCGCCATATACTGTGCAGGAAGCGACGCAGTGGTACCTGGTCAAGATACCTCTACATTTGGCCGTGCCGCAGGCTGCCGTATGTGGGTGGTGGATCCCGAAGACCACACCAAATTGGCCCCTTTTGGTTGCCCAGGAGAGCTTGTCATTGAAGGCCGCATCGTTGCTCGAGGCTATCTAAACGACGACGACCGTACCAAATCTGTCTTCTTCACGGATGTAACGTGGCTTCCGCCGCGATTACAGGGTCCGTCTTCAACAAGACGTTTCTACAAGACAGGGGACTTGGTCCGTTTTGATGTCAACAACGGTACTTTCTTCTTCATTGCACGCAAAGACACCCAGGTCAAGCTTCACGGTCAGAGGGTGGAGCTGGCGGAGATCGGAACCCATCTCCGGGGGCTTATCCCAAGTCTTAGCAGCACCGCTGTGATCCTAAATACCTCCGCAGGGGAAACCAGCAGACATCCGCTCGTTGCATTTCTGATCTTCGCGAGAGACTCCGAGGCCGTCCAGCATATACCCAATCCAATCTTGACGCTTACACGCCAAGGAACAGAGACCTTACGCGCGGCAAGAGAGCGCTTGGCTAGCATCCTGCCATCATACATGTTGCCAACATTATTCATTCCACTTCAAAGCATACCATATACCTTGAATGGCAAGCGAGACGCGACAAAACTGCGAGAAATCGCTAAAGGGCTGTCTCAGCATCAGCTACACGCATTTTCTTTGGCAGATGATGTTGAAGTAGTCGCCCGGCCTCTAAATGCACGAGAGGAGCAAGTCCGGAATCTGTGGGCAGAAGTGCTGAACCTCGACCCGCTAGATATAACTTCTGCTAGTGACTTCATCCACGAAGGCGGCGACTCTCTGGCCGCAATGCGCCTTGGAACTGCAACGACCAAAGCTGGATTCCATCTGTCCGTGGCTACGATACTGAGACGTCCTCGACTATCGGACATGGCAGCGGAGATGACAGTATCGCAAGGTCAGGATAAGACCCCTGAGCCATTCAGTCTGCTCCCAAAGGTACTCGATGTCCAAGACTTGAAGACTCGCTGCGCCTCCACGTGCGGTGTCAACGTAGCTCAAGTGGAAGACATCTATCCAAGCACACCACTGCAAGGCATGCTTTGGGCTGGTGCAGCCATGAGACCAGGCTCATACGTTGTACGAATAACATTCCGGCTCCCACCAGATACACAGCTGGATGCATTCAAAGCAGCCTGGGATCGAGTCTTAGAATCTGCCGACGTTTTTCGCACACGACTTGTCCCCGACGCTGCTGGCAGCCTTGTTCAAGTTGTTCTAAAGGGTTTCGAATGGGACTCGTACAAGAGCGTGCAAGAGTACGAAGATCAGAATCATCATCTGTCAATGGTACACGGTAGACAACTGGCTCGCCTTGCTATTATCCAGTATGGTTCCTTCGGGAACCCGATCTTCGCCTTTACGGCGCACCACGTTCTTTACGATGCGTTCATGCTGAACATGGTCTTCGATCGTGTAGCGGAAATTTACCAGACGGTACGTTTTCTACATTCACAGTACCCTTCCGTACTCCCGTCATTCTCAGCCTCATCAGGCAACGTGGCGAACGATAGATATTTATAGCTCCACGGCGCTTTTGCCTTACTCTTCTCATCTCTGCATATCCTCTTCCAAGAATACGCGCATACTAATACAGCTCACAGGGCCGCTCGCACCTCTTCTCCCCCTTCAAAAACTACGTCGCACACCTCCAGCACATCTCATCCTCCGCCGCAGCACTGGAGTACTGGAAGTCGTCCCTCGAAGGCAGCCCAGCGCCAACATGGCCACCTCCTCGAGCCCCAGACCACCTCGCCACCGCACACGTCCAACGCCACGTCCCCATCACTATCCGCCCCAAGCACTTCACCCTCGCAGTCATCTTGCAAGCGGCCTTCACCCTCGTCGCCTCCGCCCAGTCCAGCACCGAAGACGTCATCTTCGGCATGACATTTTCAGGCCGAGAAGCGCCCGTCCGCGACATCCTCAACATTCCCGGCGTCACGCTCTTCACCGTGCCCATCCGCACGCGCATCTCGCGCAGCGCAACTCTCCACACCCTATACTCCACCATCCGCCAGAATCACATCGACGTCGCAGCGCACGGCTCCATCGGCCTACCTGCTATCCGAAAAGCGTCTCCGGATGCCGCGCGCGCAACGGATCTCCGGACGGTATTTGCGGTGCAGCCGCGACACGTGGACCCTCCGGAAAGCGTGTTTGGTGAGCGCCTGAGCTTCAAGGAGGAAATGGGGCGGTTGCCGCTGATCTTTGAGGCGTGGCTTGTGAAGGGGGGTGTGGACTTGGTGGTGGAGTATAATACGAGTAGTCTGGGAAGGGAGGAGGTGGAAGCGCTCGTAGGGAGGTATGTGGGTGTGTTGGAGCAGTTGATTAGCTTGCCGTTTGAGGCGCTGGTCGAAGATGTGAGCGTTGGTATGGATGCCAGCGTTGCGTGAGGCGACTGGTTTGTCAAACTCGCAAGACACACTGAACGCCAGTGCTACTGACTCATTAGATTTGAGCAGCGTTGTAGAGGAAGGGAATGGAACGCAAAAGCAATTGACACTTGACAAGTAGAGACGCAATAGACTAGATGCGCAATACATACTGCAACAGTCCGCATCGCATGCCGGTGAGATCTGTGCTCTCTTTGGTAGCGACACTGGGCGTAACATTTGCATTTCGCTAAGCTTAGGATCATTACAACGGCACATCCTCCATCATCTGCAGCGCGCCCTCTCTCCCAACCGTAAAAATGACATCTCCCAGCGTCTTCGTCGAGAATCCGGCCTCCGAATACCTGAAGTAGTAATCCCACTTCCTCTTGAAAATTTCCGCACCTTCGTCATCCATGCCCTCTTTTGCCTTCTCCTTGATCAGCTGCGGCTTGATCGTGCTATCCCAGTTCTCCAGAAACGCTTGTCGCCACAGTCGCAACGCCTTCGCGTAGTGCGGCCCGATGTTCTCGATGCTGTCAACGACAAGCGAGCCAGCGGAGGCCGTTTGGATGGAGCTAACGAGCTCGGATACGGCTGGAAGATGACCGCCCGGGAAAATGTAGCGGCGTATGAAGTCGTCGGATTTGGCGTAGGCTTCGTAGCGCGCATCGGGCATGGTGATGCATTGGAAGCATGCGATTCCGCCTTCTTTCTTGAGCAGCTTGTTCACGCACTTGAAGTACGTGACTAGGTATTCCTTGCCGACCGCTTCCAGCATCTCGATGGAGACGATCTTGTCGAAGGGCCCCGATTCTGGGGTTTCCAGGCTACGGTAGTCGCAGAGGAGAACGGAGATGTTGTCGGACATGCCGGCCTCGCGTATCCGCTCTTCTGCCAGCTCTTTTTGCTCGATGGATAGTGTGAGGGAGGTTACTTTGCAGCCTGTCCGTTGTACAGCGCGCATCGCGAAACTGCCCCAACCTGTGCCGATCTCGAGTACGTGATCGCTGCCCTTGATGTGCGTGTTGTCGATGAAGCGGTCGAGCTTCCGCATCTGCGCGTCGCAGAGGGTCTCGAGTTCGGATTTCGCGTTTAATTTGGGCAGCCATATCGGGCAAGAATAGGTCATGTCTTGGGAGAGGAACGCCGCGAACATCTCGTTCGAGATATCGTAGTGTGCGGAGATGTTGAGCCGTGCGTTTTTGAGGTTGTTGCTTCCACGTACTAGACCAGCTAGACCGGTAGATATTACTGAAGTGATGGTCGAGCCATTGGAGAGGTTGTTGCGATTGAGGATGAATAGCTGAACATGTCAGCAGGCTTCAATCGTCGCAACATGGCCACGCACCTCAAAGAATTTGGTCAGATCTGGCGATGACACCTCACCAAGCATATAGCTCTCTGCAAAACCCTGCACATCCTATCAGCCTACTTGCAGCTCACCGCGACGTGATCTGAGCTCATTGCCACGCACCATATCCGCAAAAAGCGCCAATCGCACCCAGAACTTTTCGTTGTGAACGTCAAGGAAAGCAACCGGCACTCCTTCCTTATCTGATCCAAATACGGCGGACGCCTTCTCCCTCCCGCCCTCAAATATGACCAGCTTCCCGAGCTTTATGTCCTGCAGCTGTGATAAGGTGCCATTCTTACACAACGTCACCAGTGGTCCCCAGGTTTGCGATGTAATTGTGCTCAACACTGTTGTCGCAAGTCCATTCAATGGACTAAAAATGGACATTTTGTGGGGTTTGTGAAAATGCGGAAACGATTGGAGGCGCGAATCTGCTATTGATACAACGCCGCGAGGTCGCTGTTAAGCTTCAAAACAATAAGACAGCTCTAAATCTGCCAAGCGTAGAGGCCGAGACGGTGTACGAAGCTCAATGCGTGGGTGCGGTAGGGCGTTCGTGTGCGAAGGTTCAATTTGGCGAGCGGCGCTATGTATTAGGTCTTGTCCAGCGAGCTTGAGAGTGCGATTGAAGATGTAGGTGGAGTGGTCGAGGAACATTCGCAAAACATCGGATGGAAGGTGCGGAGCTAACTTCTGCGCGGGCCTGGCCATTGTCCCGGAATGCGCGAAGACCGAGCGGTACCCTCTGTTGCGCCGTCACAGATCAATGTGTGATACCTATGTAAGAGCTGCAGGGCTCGTCGAGTATGCCTTGCCGCTTCGAGCAAGCGATGACGTTGTCGATCCTGTAAAGCTTCTTCATATCAAAGTAATCGCCGAATCGACAGCTTTGTCGGCTGGAGTGGCCAGATGCGCATGAGGCTATGTTTTAGTGTCATGTTCAGTATCGTGAAGAGCTCGGAGGTGTGACCGTGACCACTCAAGACGCTTCAAGCTGATCTCAGACATGACTTGTTCCTGCATCAAAGCTTGGAGGGGTCAAGCTCGCAGCTCCATGCAAGGTCCCGAGTGTCTGCACCGCAACAACTTCCGTACGGTACGCGATCTGGTATCGTGTTGATGGATAGGCATTATTGCTTACATGCTGTTCTCCGGCATTGTGCTATTTCAAGATGATCTTGAGCAAATGTTGTTTACTCGGTCAATTGCTCCGCACAGGGATCGGCATGCGGCGGGTGGGGCTTCAAATATGGAGAACAATATACTGTGTAAGCTGCTCGACTATGAGCATGTAGGACTTTTCAAAGCGATGAGAGGGATAGTGTGATAAAGCAGAGATGAGCTTCGAAAGTATTGTCTAGCTGATGCCATCCACCACTCGTGAAACGTCATCTTGACCTGCACACCTGGCCAATGTGCATCCATGTCCGCGGGCAATTACGCGCTAGCGCGTCGCGTCGCGTCTTCCCATGAACCACCTTCAAACAGCCATTGCAATCGCCCTACCCAGACCAACTACGCCCAATCGCCAAAGACACAACCAAACACCATCCACCCACCATGCTATCCATTCAACCCGCCAACCCCCAAAAATGCACACCAAACCTCCTCCCAACACGCATCAACCACAACGGCCCCATCAACGACACACAGCGGTACTGGAAGCCTGAGACAGACGACAAGGGTACGCACGACCCCACAAGAAGCCCAGCCGACTGCGCTCCAATCCTATCTGAAGACCATGCTAATACTAATCCAAGGTACTCAACACGTGCACTTCCGCGGCCGCCATTTACACGGCACATCAATCCCTCTTCCCTCCAGATACACCGGCGCCGTACTCAGCGTCACCGATAAGAAGCTACCTGCACAATTATCACAGCCACGCGAAGAAGACGAAGACGAGGCAGATGAGATGGAGACAGAGGAAGTCAAGATTGCGGAACAAATCGGGACGTTTGAGAGTATAACGGTGTGGGAGCATGGCGGCAAGGTGGATGTGGAGAGGGATGCGTATGTGAGGGGCTTGCAGGAGTGGGTGGGGTGGGCGGAGAGTATGCACTGTGATGAGGAGGAGGAGGAGGAGGAGGAGAAGGTGGATAGTGGGAAGAAGGAGGGGAAGAAGGCTTGATGATGGGTTGAGTGGAAGAGTGCTGCAGAACAGGTGCGATACGATTACGAGATACCCACAAAGCAATTCACTGAGAAGCAAGTCACCTTTGTTCCATGTTTGCATTTCAAGCCAATGATTGCGCTGCGCGACCTAGAGTGTTTACCCTACTACCAATGCGCGGACAGATAGCCTCCATATACGCCACAACGTCCACAATCCTCGCTCATAGCGGAAGTTACCAGCCAAGCCAATCAAATCCATTCGTCCCAGCGACATCAAACCGCGTCGAAACGTGACCTCCTCGCCATAATCGGGTATCCTCGAAGAAAGCCTGTCCATCCTACAACGCCCCCAAACAAATCCCTGACCTCAACAATTCCGCTACTTGAAAGCCTGCATCAACGGGTCCGCCCCAAGACTCCACTCCTTCGCGTCAAGCCGAGCCTTCTTCTCCATCCTCGTCTCGCCCGAAATCTCGCCGCCCTCGCTAAGCCTCTTCGTGCCCTTCGACTGTGGCGGCTCCATATACTTGGGCGTGCTGACGCGCGAGCCCGTAAGCGCAGGTGTAGCCAGCGAGGTGTCCGTAAGCGCAGGCGGTGACACCGCATCATCCTCGACGTCAATGATCGGCATGGCCTTACGGAGCGCAGTCTGCTTGAGCGCCTCCTTCTCCCGCTCTTCCATTTCCACACGCTCTTTCTCGCGCAGAACCTTCCAATCCTCGTACTCCTCAGCCACAAGCTCCTCCCTCTTCTCAATCCACTCTTTCTGCTCAACATGATCCTCAGCCATAATGACGCACGTCGGGCACTTGACGTAGAAGCACATCTTGGGCTCCTCGCCCAGGATCTCGAACTCAGGCACGGTCATGCCAACGAGCTCGGCCTTGTCCCAGTCCAGACAGTCCTCGCAGAACCCCTGTGGGCACCAGCGGCAGCGGTAGATCAGGCCGCCGGCGTCGGTTGTATTCTTGCCGCAGTCGGCGCAGGCGTGCTGAGAGCAGAAGAATCCGGTAAAGCCGGAGACTTTGCCTTTGTACTTGGGCTCCAGGCACTCGTAGTGGTATGTGCGTGGACAGCTGCGGCAGTCTATGGCGTCGGCGCCGACTTCTTCGAAGCAGGCGAGGCAGTGGTTTTCGTGGTTGATCTCTGCACGCTTCTCGCGCTTGGGGTCAGCGAGGCGAGGATCTTTGCCTGCGAAGGTGGGCACGGCCTCCCAGTCACCACAGGTCATCGATTCCTTGGAAATGGCAAATCCATCGACCATGATCGTGGTGTTCTTGCCGATGCGCCGGTCCTTGCGTGTGACGCTGTCTGGAAGTATATCGGCAGAGGCACCTGCTTTGGCTTCTAGGGTGCGTTGGTAGCGTTTGCCATCGAACACGGCACACTCAACGCGTTCCATAGCCGACAGCCATTTCTCCTCGTCAGCCTCGGAGTGTACGGCTTCAGCGGCGATATCGGCGGGTTTGTCGCGGCACTTTTCCAACATCGTCTCGATATCCCACGAAACCATCTCGGTGGCATCGATATCGGGATGGGATAACGCTTGGGCGCCACGACGAATCAACGTCTTCAGCTGGCCAGCGTCCATCTGCGGCATGTCGTCTGCGAGTGATGGTCGTCCGCCGGCTCTCTCCTTCTTGGTGACCGACGCCTCGCTATGGATGTTGCGCATGGATTCGGTGATCTTGGTCGAGAGATACAGCTTCTTGCGGATGCGGCCCATCATTTGCTCTTCGACGGTGCCCTGTGTACACAGCTTGTAGATGGTCACTGGCTTGGTTTGGCCAATACGATGCGCTCGAGCCTCTGCCTGGAGTGTGATTTGCGGATTCCAGTCCTCGTCCAGAAAAATGACATCCTGGGCGCTAGTGAGATTGATCCCGAGACCACCAGCGCGAGTCGAGAGCAGCATGACCTTGTAATCGGATCCTTCCTGGTTAAATAGACGTATATCGAGATTGCGCTTCGCACGCGCGGTTGAGCCGTCCAGACGGAGGAACTTGAAGTGCTGATTATGATTGCTGACTAGACTCAACACATCTTCGGTGTAGTCCAGAGTACGCGTGAAGCCAGAGAAGATGAGCACTTTCTTGCCCTGTCCAATGACCGTGTGCTTGAGTAGCTTTTCCAGCATGATGAATTTGCCGGACGCGCGGATGATGTGGTCGCTCAGGTAGTACGGATCTGGGGCGACGTCGGGCAGTAGGTACGGGTGGGAGCAGCACTTTCGCAGCTGCATGACGAGATTCATGAGCTTCTGCCAAGCTGATTTGCTCTCGCTACCTGCTTGTTCCTTTGCGATGCCCTGCTGCATGATGGCTGTGGTCTCCTCCCACTCCTTGTCGGCACCTTGCGCAGACTTCTGTAGTTTCTGGAGCTGCTCTTGCATTTGGCCTTCCTCTTGCTTATCCTGGTGGATAGTAGATTTCTCCTTGCTCTTGCCATCTTCGAACAGATCTGTCAACATGGCATTGTCGACGCGAGTAAGCAGCCGCGTGTACCAGAAGCGCTGCATGGGTGTCAATGGCACGTAGAGCAGGACCTCTTCTTTAGGCGGAAGACCCAGGTTGACAGATGGCGTGTCCTTCATGCGTCGAAGCATGATGAGCTCCAGCAGGCGGCGTGCATCGTCCATGGTCTGACGGTTCACTTTGCCCTTGGCCAGGTCGAACGAATCCTTGAAAAGCTGCTCGGTGTTCTCGATAAAGACATCAGGATAGAGCCAAGTCAGCAACGCCCACATCTCTGTGAGGTTGTTCTGGAGAGGTGTTCCTGTGAGAATGAGCTTGTGCTCGGCGCTGATATTCCGCAGCGAGCTCGAGATCTGCGTGGCACTGGACTTGATCTTGTGACCTTCATCCAGCACACAGTATCGCCAGACGAAAGACGACTTGAACCAGGACTGCTCCGCGGCGAAGGTGTCGTAGGTGGTGACAATGATCTTGTAGGAACCTGATTCGAACTCTGTCGGCATCCTGGCCACCTTGAAACCTGCTTTGCGTGACGCCTTCCTATTCTTTGAGCGTGATGTCTCGTGGCCCCTCATGTCCTCCAGGCCGAGAGCGACCCGCTTCAACCGAGCTCGGTCGGCTGAAGCGCCGTGGAAGCGGAGGACCTTGAGTTCTGGGACCCACTTCTGGGCCTCTGTGATCCAGGAGTTGAGTACGCTGAGCGGGCAGATGACAAGATATGGGCGGTTCTCTTCCGACTGAATGCCTTGCTTCCGATCGAGCTCTTCGAGGTATTGGAAGAGAGACAGGGTCTGCAGTGTCTTTCCGAGACCCATCTCATCGCCCAAGATGCCGGAGAAGCCGTTGTTGAACAGATGCACGAGGTACGAGAGACCCGACAGCTGGTAAGGCTTCATGGTCGCAGTGACGCCCTTGGGCTGCTCGACCAGCTCCTCGTACTCGATGATCGGCTTCGCATCGTGGCTGTTGACGAGTTTGGTGATCTGATTGCTCGTAGGTAGCAGGGGCAGGAAGTAGTCCTTGTTGGCCACGAGGAAGTTGTTGGACCTCGCCTTTGACTGCTTCGCGATGTCCTCGCGCAGACGGTTGCGTGCCGTGTCCATCTTGGGTGGTGCCCTGCGCTTGGCCGGTGGTGGAGAGCCCATCATGTCCGACTCGAGAATGCGCGTCTTCCTGTCGCGGGTGCCTCTGCGCAGAGAGCCTTCCTTCTCGCGCTGCCTTCGGCTCTTTTCCATCTTGAGCTCTTCGACCTTTGCGTGTATCCTCGCGCTGCCTCTCTGGTTGCGCGCGGGCTGTGCGAGTTCATCCTCGGATGCGTCGGACGGCCCTTCACGGGCTGGCGTCTCGGAGTTGGCTTCGGAGGCGCCTTTGGAAGCAGTAGATCTGCGCGTAGGTCGCTGTTGCCTGCCGTCCGAGACTGGCTCGGGTGTCGCGCTGTGGGCGGAGGTGGACGTGGCCGATGTGGAGCGTTTGTTGTCGGCGGGCTTCGTGGCGGTCTCTGCTTGCCTGCTCACTTGCTGCTGGGAGGAGGCGCGACGCAGCTTCGCGGCAGAGTCGGCGGAGCTGCGTGGGCCAAACTTTGCGAGTATGTCGTCGTAGTCGCTCGGTCGTTTCTTCGGTGGCGTCATGGGCAAGGGAGAGCCCAGCTTGATCAGCGGTCGGTCGGCCATGGCGATGGATGGACTGAGGGGGTCGAGGTCACGGCAGAGGAGTTTAAGGAGCGGGAGATGAAGTGCTGGGGAGTCTGTGGTGAGCGTGAATGGTTATGCGCCCATAGCGGCCGGATGTGGGTCGCCTGGCGGATGCAGGGGGAGTGATGGTGATGGTGAAGATGACGGGTGACAGTGATTGCCAAACACCAGATTATAACACACAGACAACCACGCTGAAAAGTGCGCCGAAGGGGAGTCAGGACGGCCTGCTCGATTTGCAAGGGGCGACGCGGCAGTCGCGTGAAATTCCGAAGCGCGTTCGTCGCGTTCCGCACCAGTCGTCACTTCCTTGTCCGTGCACCCATCTAATGCCACACGCACTACGAAGTACACTCCCCTTCCTCGCTGGCACTGCGCCGACAGCATGACGCAGCCACTGACGAGCTTCTGGCCCATCTTCGCGGTCAAGTCGGACGGCCACGATGTCGTCAACCAGAAGGGGAAAGTGGTTCGGAATGGTAGGCACAAGCAAATGCATGTTATAAATGCAGACATACACTGACTCTGTACGACTCCTCTAGGCCCCACGCAGTCGCAGCTGGACCGCGCGCCCAACGACCAGGGGCAGTGCGACTACTACCGGCTCATAGAAAAGGACGACCCCAAGCACCTGGACTGGCGGAAGAAGCTGGGCGGCATGCTCCTGCGCGAGGTCGGGGGCAAGCAGCACGAGGACAAGTGGCAGCAGACGATCCTGTGGGAGTTCCCCGAGAACTACCGCCTGTACGAGCACATCAAGACCAAGCCCGACGGCCACGCGAAGACGGTTAAGAACCACTCGGGCGGCGGCCACGACAGACAGGACGCCTACCTCTACGGCTACCCCAAGGGCCCGCGAAAGCGCTACAGGAGCCCCGCCGACTTCTTCCCCCACCTGCTCTGGCTGTGCACCGACGAGGGCAGCGACTACCAGAACTGCACCTGCAAGATGTGCTCGCCCATCCAGCTCGACGTCGAGAAGCCCGCCGTGAAGCCCGAGGTGAAGACCGAGGCGCCAGTCGTGATCAAGAGGGAAGGAGGTATAGTGGCTGGGCACAACCCCATCATCGCGATACCGCCGCCCGTGCGAAGAGCCGTCTCAGGGCCGCCTGCTCAGAGCCAGAGCCCCGTCGCAAAGTCAGCCACACCGGCGCCCGCGCCTACTCAGCCACCAGACGCACAGCAGATCAGGGCGCCGCCAGTCCTACAGTCTTCGCCCCTTCCACAGATGCGCGGTGGCGAGCAGACCATCGACAGCCGCTACGGCCAGTTCATATGTCGGACCGGCGAGGTGGTGTGGTTCTACCGCCCAAAGACGTCTGCTTGGGGCCTGGGCATCGTTGTCCGTAGGTGGACGGCGAAAGACAGCTCGAACAGCAAGGCCTATCTCGTCCAGCCCCTATCGCATCCTTTCGACCACGCCGCGCCCGAAGTCGTCACGTTGGACGAGCACCTGAAACCCTGGCTCGCGTGGTCTGCACCGGCCTGCACCTATGCCTGGCTTCAGAACAATCCCCAGTTGAGGTACGATCAAGTCGACTGGATGCAGCTCATGTCCGGCAAATATGGCCAAGGCATCGCCGACGTCGACGCCAGCATCATGGCGGCCAAAGCAATCGACACCACCTACACCCTCTTCGACCGCGTCAAGACCACGTCCACCCCAGCCGGCGAAGAGCGCCACTACAACGGCGTCTACCTAGGCGCCGAAAAGCTCTGGCGCGGCGACCCTGTGCGCATCCGCCTCACCCAACCCGGCACCGACCTCATGGTCATCACCGAGATCGTCGAGCGTATCGTCCCTACTGCTCCGACACCCAAATCTCCCTCTCCGCTACCTACCTCCCAAGTCCTCGTCACAGGCGACATCTACGCCTACGCCACAATCCCCGCGCCCAATCCCTCGCAGCCCCCTACCTCACCCTCAGAATCCAACCCTAATATCCCCATCCGCATGCGCGAAGATATGCTCTGGCGCAATCGCATGCTTGTCCCGCTCACGCAGACACTCGGCTATTGGCGCCTCCTAGCTACCGCCTCGCGCATCGACATGGCCGACCTAAAAGGACGATGGTACGAGACCAGTCTCTTGTTCGAAGAGTCGTTTACCAAGGCCGTCAAGAACGGTGAAGGCGGCAACGGCATTTGGATGAACGCGCGGGGTGACGCTACGGGCGTGGGTCGGAGCGCGGGTATTGCGCGACCTGACCGCGTTGCGGCATTTGGCAGTGCGTTGCCGAAAGGTACACAAATCCTCGATGGACTAGATGCCCCGAAGGCTGTGGCGCCGACGAGCGAGCTTGCGGGGATAGATATAGCTATGGGGACAGGGAACAGCACAGCCACGGAGGCGTTCTCGCTGGACGACTTTATGAATGTCGAGCAGTTGGACGACGGCAATTTCGGGAACGAGTTTGGGTTTTAGGATGGGTGTTTGTTGTACGAAAAGACAGAAGTGATTGCGAGGGGCGTAGGGAGGGCATTTACATGGCGTTTGGGTGTTGTTTGGGCATACCCGGAATATTTCTGTTGTTGTACACAACATAACTACGTATAGATATCACCACCACATTCCCCAATTCGTCATGCACGTCGTGCCTACTACACCTTTTATTGCATCCTCATACATGCAGTTCTTACACGCGCTCACGCAGTCGGCTGGGCTCCAATAACTTTCGCTGGGATACATGGGAGCGAGACTCCACGTCCGATCTGCACACTCGTAAGTGCCCCATGATGCTGTGGGATGTTAGTTTGAGGCCGAGGAGTCGCATGAGGGGTCAGGGTACGCTTTTGCACGAGGATATCGATACAAGCTAGAAGCTCGGTCGTGTTGGCGTGTGTGGTGTTGCCTGGAGTGCAGATAGGCGAATTGCCGTGCGATTTAGGAAGTGCGCTTGCTGAGATGCATGTAGCGAACATGAGGAGCGATGAAGGGACCATGATCGAGAAGTTGGCGAAGAAGGAATCTTCGTGTCCTGACATGCGTCGTTGTCAATGAGGACAGTGTTTCTATGATATATAATTCAATTCATATGGGGCTGGATATGTCCCTGGTTCTTCGGATACGTAAGCAGCATCGGCTGAAATAGGAAAGAGGTGAGGCTACAATGAGCGCTTCAGCCGCACTGATATACGACGAATGAACTTGGAGAAAAATCATGTCATGTAGTATGAATGGAGTAGCATTATCCTCTCGCTGATGCGCATACTATCCTTTCAACAAAATACCACCGCCCATGTGGAACCAACCATGCTTCTATATCGATATATCCGCACAACTAAACGACGGCTTCGTCGCCCCCGCGTAGTCATCCTTGATCGCCATGATAGCAGCATACAGTCCCGGCCCAAGCAAGAACAATCCGCAGCCCATGACAATGATGTGTACAACCGTCAAGATGCTCCTGCTCGCGCCCTTGAACAGATTCCCCTTGTACAGCTGCCAGTACGCGACAGCAAAGTAAATGAACCCGAAGAACGAATCGAACGCAGCACCAAGAAGACTCAGGAAATCGCCCATACTCGGTATGACCTCGGCGAAGATGAAGCCGACGAACCAGATGGCAGCCATGACCGCGAGCCAGACTCCCCAGCCGAGCGTGGTGTTGCTGTGAGCGTGCCGGCTGTTGCCCATGATGCGCCGGTACACGAATTTCGCACTGACGTTGGCGTAGATGACGCCAATGACCATGGTCGGCACGATGACGAACGCGAAGCTGGCCTTCTTCTGCGTCGGGATCAAGAGGCTGCCAAAGGCCGGTGCCTGCGTGTACTGTCCGAGATAGCGGAAGCCGATGGCTGGTGGCACGACGAAGAGGAACGCGCTAACGGCTCCGAGGACGGCCAGCGATTTCGGGAAGTCCTGTGGCCGCTCCATTTCGCTGATGAAGGTTGGGAACAAGATCTGCGGCACCCACAGGAACGTGATGTTAAGGACTGCGTTCATGCATGCTACCCATGTTGTGCCGGCCTTGGGGAAAGCGTAGGTATGCACCGGGCCTTCCAATGGCCAGGCTTTACCGTAGCCCTTGGTGGGATGGTCCTGAATGCCGGCGAAGACCATGAAGAGCAGGATTGCGAGACCCATGCACGCTGCGCTGAACATGCCCATGAAAGACACGTGGTTGAGCGTGCGTGGCAGCGACATGAGTATGCCCATGAGTGTGATGATGATGCTGAAGACGACAGTGCACATTGAGTGGTCGGACAGGGTGTTGATGATCTTTGCGCCGGTCAAGACGTGGAAGCCGATGAGCATGATGTCTGCGAGAGTTGTAGGTACGAAGTTAGTGTATGTGTCACATACAATTCGTACATATATACTTACTGTTGAGTAGTAGCATGACGGCTGTGAACTCGTAGGCAGCTCGCGACTTGCCGAATACGTAGTACCCGAAGTCGCAGATGTCCTTGATTTGCGGGTGCTTCATGATGAACTTGTGCATCGTGAGGGACGTGATGTAAAAGAGAACGCCGGCCACTAGTATGGTGAGCATGCCAGGAACCCATCCGAGGACGCTGGTAAGATGTTAGTATATGACTGGAAGTAAGGGCGCAATCACGCGAGGCTGAAGAACTTACGACAACGACCAGCTCTGACCCATTATGGCTAAACAAACTTGGTCTCCGCACAGCAGCCACGCCGCTCGCTGCCATGACATGGTGCGAAGCTTGATTTCGTGGCCATGGTCTTCAGCAACGAGCGCGTTGAGGACATAGGTTGGGCTGTCCAGATCCGAGTCCGAGGCCTCGACATCAACGGCATGAAGCTCGTGCTTCTTCTCGTCTTCGAAGATTGGTGTAGACATTGCGGCTGTGTCCTGGGCTTACGTATGCCGTTGGCTGTGTTTAGAAGTGATGGGCGGCAAGAAGTGGATGAGGGTGTTGAGAGCTCAGTCGGCGGTTGATAAGCCAAATAAGTGATTCGGTGAAGTGAGTGTGTTCGCGAGGCTGCTGTCAAAGTACAAACGCTGCTGCAGTAATCGTTGCCGCACGCAAGGTCCAGCCTACAATTGCGGGTGAATTTATTGTGACCGTTTGCAGAACTGTGAACGATGTGCTCGGTACTTATGCAACCCTGGCTGGAGCTAGAGCTAGAGCTCACTCACAAACATGAGCTGATGACTTGAAGCACGCAATCGCTGCCGACTATCTCGAACTCTCAGCCTCCGGCGAAGCCGTACGTCTGGGCCCTCCTCATCCTGGTCAAGAGTTCCAACCTCCACGCACTTATTCCAGGACCCTGGTTTTGCGCGCCAAGGCCGCCGCTACGCCCAATTCGGTCTGCGCTAGGGCTGCTTATCATTGATGCTTGACCTTTTTAAGCACTCGAAGCACTCTGGGCGCCACGCAAATGTGCTTTTTCTGTGGGAGTGAGGACGAGCAACGCATGGCAGCCCCAAGTACCAGCGAGACGAGCTTGCTGCGGGATTCCACTGCTTGCATGATCACCTGCACTGACACAGGCTTTCATGATTGGATACGTGAAGTGTCGAACAGCCGTGTGGCCATTTGTCGCTGAGCTCATGGCTGATTTCTAGATCACTCGCCAAGAAGCCGCTTATCCTGCGGGCGTTGAGCGGTGCAGTCTGAGGTCTCGGTCGGCGAAGGATTGGATGTTGTGAGCAGCGTTAGGTTCAGGCGATGGTGAACATTGTAGTTTGAAAGATGGGAACGTGTGCAAGGCAATACCAAAGAAACAAGAGAAGGAAGATGCGACAGAAAGTAAAAGTGCTGATCCTACACATCCAGCGGCATGGCTATGCGTCAATGTCTCCTAGCTTACCAGGAAATAGAGAAGGGACAGATCACGACGCAAGGGGCGGTCGCAGGTGTGGAATCAACAGGCGACTGGAGAACTTGGTGGTGCTCGATGACAACAGGTGCATGTCGATGTGTTCCAGATCGCTGTGTGATGGAGGAGAGACAAATCACTTGTGGGCGTCTTTAGCAGGAGCTATGACAATCCGCATCCGAGGTCGTAGAAAAGTGGGGTACACTGTCCACGCCACGTTCTCATGCATCAGTACGACACATCCCATTCTCCGTTTTGCGAAACACGGATTTGCGAACTACAAGCAGCCAGCTCAACGTCTCTGTGTATCCGCTCCTGCAGCAGCTTGAAGCCCTGGGTGCGGCGTCTCCCGGAACATGCGATGCACTGATCTCGCCAGCCGTGGGTATCAACGACGTGATGCCCGTCCCTTTGCAATCTATTCCGGAGTCTGCGAAATCACGAAGGTCACGAGAGAACATCACAGGCAACATCGCTGGGTAGATACATCATGCGAGGGCACCAGGCTCCCCGAGAATCCGTGATCAATTATCTCAGCGAAGCTCTACCACCAACACTAAGAGTACGTTGAAGCGGTGCCTGGCTATCTTCAGTACAGTTTCTATAGCCTCTTATTCTACTAAAATAATAGTAAAGATAACGTATTTCACCAGCGCGTGGGTCAAAAGGCTTCGCACGACCATCTCATGTTATGCATCTTCATTTTCATCGCTATCAAACAAGGAGCCTACGTACGTTGTGCTCACATCAGATTCAGAAGATATCTCTGTATCTTTTCTGCACGTGCGCGCGATATGCCTAGTCCTGCCGCAGTTCCCATAGCGCCGTAGAGCTGGTTGGGCTGGTTCTTGATCACCACCACTACGAGCCTTCTTAGATCGCTGAGGCCCTGCAGACGCCTTAGCAGCTACCTAGGCTGCTGCCTCACCATACTCCATTGTACCACCGTGCTGGATATGCTTGCGTTTGCGCGTTTTTCTTTTAGTTATTACTGCTAATTGCTCCTCAAGCTCCCTGTTGCGGGCAGCAAGAAGAGCGTTCTGGTGCAGAATCAGCTCACCACCTTTTATAAGCTGGGAGAAGCCAGCCTGCGCGGTAACAGGCGATTGAGTGAAGGACTCGCGTACAAGCTTCGACTGAGATCCAAACTCATGAGTATTGCTTGGAGTCTTCGACTGCCACGGCGTTTCTGGGAGGAGGGGTTCTGGCGGGGTACGCAGCCGCACTTCAAGGCGATCCAATACGACCTGCGCGTTAATAGGGACTATCCCTGACGCCTGAAAGGCCTTGCGGCAGTTCTCCTCTGTAAAAACGTCGAAAAACGCGTCCTCAAATGTGGGGAGGAAGCCTTCCTTGTTGATATGGAAGACGCGTCGGCGTGCCAAGTCTCTAACGCGTTGGGAGTACTTGCGCTTCAGCGGCGAAAAGCAGACTACGTGAAGCGGCTGGAGGATGTGCGATGAGTGAGGTGGCATGCAGAGGGTCAGGATCTTGTGATCAAGGCAGTAGTCCTTAAAATCCTGGTTGAGGTGGCTCTCATGGCCGTCCAAAATGAGCAGCCGCCACACCCCCACCTGGCGCGTCTTTGTATGCGCGTCAAAGTGCTTCAACCACTCTAGACCAAGCGCGCTGTTGGTCCAGCCGTTCTCAAAGACTGAGAGCTTCCAATTGCGCGGTATATCTGCCTCCTCGTACCACGCTGAGATGTGGACGCGTCCCTTGTAGATGATGAAGGGCGGGATTGCGTACCCAGCAGCGCAGATACTCTAGATCAATTAACCCACTCGCGATCGCCTGGCTGGATAAGATTAGACCTTGCGCGTCTCTCCGAGCCTGTAACAACCTTCATTGTGCCAATGACGCCCATCTGGAAGCCACTCTCGTCAAAGTTGTGCACGTCGTCGTCGTGGACGCCGTGCTTGGCTTTGGTCTCCTCCACCAGCTTGAACCACGCGCCAATTATCTCTGGATCCTCCTGGAGTATTCTCTGCCTATCCTTGGCTCGATTGAAGGCCATTTTGAGCTCCTCTGAGCGTGTTACAAAGCGCTCAGCCCAGTGCTTGCCAACTGGCTCACCACCGCGTACAGCCAGCAGTTTATCAGCCATATCTGCCACCTCGCACAGCCGGGGCGCGAATCCTCGCGAATCAAGGTTAATGATATATTGGAAGATTGTTTGCTCTTCAGTCACAGTGAGCTTATGCTGGGCGTTGCGAATTTCTGAGGGATGCGTGATTCCGTTGTGTCGGCGAGTTAAGGTTGAATGAGGTACTTTGAACGCCTCTGCAGCGCGCCAGAGTCTTCGAAATTAGTGGTCGTGGTAGGCAGAAAGGCCGAAAGTAATTCTACCTTCTTAATTAGATGATTGCACGTCTTGTTGTTGAGACATGTCGCGTTGATGAGGGTGTAGAGGGTCTTGGCAGAAACTGACCCACGCGCTAGTGGAATACGTTATACCGGTAAGTTACAAGCTACTAATTTAGGTCATAGAATTTGTTCTTTGCCGGTAGATTTTGCTGATATCATCAATCACGAATTCTTGCGGCACTTGGTGAGGGCTTCTCGCACGATGAGATGTTATACTCTGGTCCAATTTGAGCCCACAGCAATTTTCGCAACACAGTGCCCTTTACGTGGCTTCTTGACATAGTCAGTACATACAAAAGCTTCCACTCATGCAGATCTTGCCGGTAGCAGTAACCCGAGAGCTTTCACGCTTAGATGCCAGCGCAGCGAGCTAACGACCACTATCTAACATGAGATTGCGGCAGCATCTTCATCCTCTCCCAAACCGAAAGATTTTACCCCACACAACGCAATACTGTCACAGTCAGCAAGAGCTATGTTTGCTAACTTACCGACCGAGCTTAAGCTTCAGATTCTTGAGGAGGTCGACCGCACAAGTACTGGAAGCGACATCACGAACGTCCTGCGTGTGTCCAAGCAGTGGAACAAGCTAGCGACGCCGCTGCTGTGGACGAACATTGTGCTACACAACGACAACTACGTTGCCTTTGTTCGCTCGCTGTCAATTGCGAGGAAGTATCTCGGTCAGGAGGTACACACTCTTTCGATACGCCTTCACCCCATATCATACAGCGACCAGCCTTTCACAAAGCCATGGATGCACCTCGGATTCCCGGGAGACAGGTTTAGGTACGAAAATGAAGATGAGTGGCAGACTTCTGGGCCAGCACTGCCAGCGTACTTGTCCACCGTACAACAAGCAAACCTATCAGCATATATCAAAAAGACTGCATTCGGAAACATGTGCCTCGCGGTGGCATCGTATGACCTCGCGCGTCTGATCAAAGAACAGCTGCGCATGCTGACCACCTTCTCTTTTCGGTACGCAGCCTGGCCGACAAGAGAGCATCAGGATGCAACAAACTTCAAAGAAGGCGGACCACAGGTCGAGATTCCTGCTCAGATGGTTTCTCAGCTGATCGAAGCGCTACCAGTGACCTGCTCCCAGCTCGAAGTGGAGAGCTCAGGCCAGGACCAGATGTTTGGCACACGCGACAAGCCTCACGAATTGTCTCAAGCACTAGAAAGTGTGCTTCCTCGCCTAGAGCACCTTTCTCTCGAAGCTGCACATGTTTCCTCCTTCGTATATGGCAATCTACTTTCAAGCATCTTGCTTCCGCGGCTGCGGAGTCTGCGGCTCGAAGTCACAAATCTCGTACTCACAGAGGATGAATACGCAATTTTGTCCAACGCGACTTCAATCTTACCTGGAAATATGCTTCAACGGGAGCCTAGTGGTCAATTCGACGCGCTACAGTCGAGCGTCAATTCTCGCGCGCTCCAGCGCCTCATCACAAGCGGTCTTCGCGCCGGCATCGCAGAAAATCGTTTCCCAGCCATGGAGAGAATGATACTTAGAGTCATCCAAAGCACAGGCTCCGACGCCGGATACGATGAATATCTACGGTGTGAGATTGACGTCCTTAACGGGAACATGTATGTCACACCCATGGCGTGCATTCCTGGTGCAAGCCGAATCCTACCATACGAAGCTTGGGCATTTTACGATGGGCAGAATGGCAAGCTGTTGTTCATGGAGGAAACTGAAGCGGACGCTTGTGGGGATATGTCGTGGCTATCCAGTACTGCCGGCGTCCGCATGCCTGCCAGTGCGGGAAAGGCAAGATCGGGACTCGAATTCGATACAATCAATGCTGGCATGGAACTTGACGAGTATCTCGCTTGGGCAAAGCGTGGAAGTTGTACTCAAGATTGTGAACGTGTGGAGACTGCGCTCAGAAATGTTGTAGGGAAGATCCGGAAGCCGTATGTTGTCGAAGGGCTTGAGATATGAGGCTCTTGCCTTTGACCGGGTTTAAGCGCAAGCGAACAGTTGATGTTTTTACATCGAATGGGAGCTGCAGCTTCGAGCCACGCCCTGGCTTGACCTGCCCGGTCCAGAAAGATTGTACATTTGCCGAAAGGTCCAGAGCGTGGCTGGCTGGAGTGACATCCTCCTTGGGGAATATGGGCTTTTGACATACGGGTTGCATTACGGGCTTGATTCTACATGAAAGCTCTCAGCGTTCTCGGTTTCTCTCTTTTCTTCACCGCGTCGCATAAGATTTGCACTTTACTATGCTGTTCATACACTTCACCGCGGCGCTACTCATTTGCGGCAGCGCTTCCTCGCTCCCGACTCCCAGCCATGACAACAAGGCCAAAAGGCCATACCTACCTCCTTATCTTATCACGCTGGAGGAGCACACCGTTTCGCCTTCCCTGGAGGCTGGATTGCTGAACTCCAGCATTGTAGTCAGTACACCCCAAACTATCCCGCTTCTACTGGACCGACCACCAGTGCGCCTGGCAGCCATGGATGCCGCACACATATCCCTGACCGTGCTCTCACAATCCCCCGGCACAGGCGTCAACAATGCGTCGGCATGCCACGCAGCAAACATAGCAATGGTCTCACTTGTAGCAGCCAAGCCAGACCGCTACGCAGGCTTTGCCATCTTACCCATGAGCAACCCAGTTGCAGCAGCTGCTGAACTGCGCTTCGCGACTCAGGAACTCAAGCTTGTGGGCGCCATGATCTGGAATCAGTTGCCGAATGGCACATACTACGATGGCGAAGCCTACGCACCCTTTTGGTCTGCGGCAAAAGAGCTAGGAACACCGATATACATCCATCCCGTTGCAGCGTCCGCAGACGTCACGAAAACGCTTTTCACGGGTACCTACGCCCCTTCAACAGCTGGAAGACTCGGCACCAACTCCTTCGGCTGGCACGTCGATGTCGGGAACCATGTCCTCCGTCTTTACGCCTCAGGAGCATTCAAGCGCTGGCCCAAGCTGAAGATTGTGATCGGAAACAATGGCGAAGGTCTTGCTATGTTCATCGATCGCGTTGATAATACAAATCTTGGTGCAGAGAAGTCGCGGGACCAGACGTTCGATAATGTGTGGCGCACGAATATCTGGACGACGACGAGTGCGTTTTTCACGGTCAGACAGTTCCAGATGCTGAGGCAAGTCATGCCGCTGGAGAGGATCATGTTCTTTGTGGATTATCCATTTTCGACATTTGCGCAGGGGTGGAGTTTGTGAAGGATATGGCGGAGCAGCGAATTCTGGGGGACAAGGAGATGGACGGTTTTGTTTATGGGAATGCGGCGACGCTTCTGGGGTTGAAAGTATGATTTAGGTGTGTGAGGTGTAACTGGTTAGGATTGAAAGTTATCTTGGACTTAATGTATGCCTGTATCAAGCGGCCAACTGGCAGCCTCACAATTAGAGGATACCTAGGTATGGTCATGTGACCAAGAGAAACTTGCGGCATCACCAGGTGCGGTAAAAATTCACGATTGATGGAGACAGCGCTGGCTACTAACTTTGAGGATTACGGCAGTACCATAGGTATTTGCAATCTAAAAAAATAGCGTGTCTATCTTCAATAGCCTTTTAGTACGCAGGAAGTCTTTACGAAACGCATTGTGGATATACAGGCTATGCTTTAATTGTACTCTGGGTAGGGCTTCGCTGAGCTAATCGTTCACGAATTCTTGCCTCTCCTGGTGGCATCAGTCATGCTCCACGGTCAAATGACAGTGCTCAAGCACCCTCATCCTCACTGAATTTACGACGTTGCTTGTCACGTATCTGTCACAACAATGTAGGCAGGTATTTCTTCATGACCGCTATCCTATCATCGTATGGACCGTCGATAACTTGGTAAGGCGGTTCCACGCCAACACGGATCGCAGCGTCATTGTCGGCCTCGACAACCTTTAGATAGGTTCCCAGCATACGTGCAGGGTCGCTTGGGTATGGCACCGTAACGCCCGTCTGGTCGTCGTTGCACTTGGCTGATTTGTAGCCCCTCTTGCTTTGACGTAGAAGTCGTTGACGTACTGCTCATCGTAATATTGGTCACGCTCGCTGCAGAAGCGACAAATAACAAAATGCTCAACCTGGCGGTGTGCCGTTGGCGCGTACAACTCGCCGCGCTCATGCATGTCCGCAAAGTTGGTCCCCAGCCAGGTGGCTTTCAAGAACCAGCGAAAGATCCAAGCGTGGGGAACCTGCACGTACAGCACGTGACGAGGGCTGCAATACCGGAACTCCAAACTTTCTGTTATGATGTCCTCGTCACTGGATTTTGCCTCGTCACTGAAACTTGTCTGTGCGAAGTGCCTACCGAAAACGAACCTTTCAAAAGAGAATCCGCACTCTGGGAACGCCTCGCCTGGAAACACGAGGGGCTCACGGGCGAAGCCAGGCTGTGTAGCCGTGACATAGGCAAACTAAACGTGGGACAACTCGTGTACAAGGATGGTGGCAAGCATGAACTGGGAGACGCGCTGAGCAGCGAAAGTAGCGCCACGGTGGCGTTGTTGGAGTGCGGTGTGTAGCTCCGAGACACGCACAATGACGGTTGGAAACCACATAAAGTCTTCGGACTTGAGGTCTACTTTATCGAAGTCTTCAGGTTTGTCCAAGCCAAGTATTTTCGTGAGCCCGGCGAGGCAATTACACGCTACCCCCTTGTCAGTGTCCGTGTCCGGGCTGCCGAACCAGGCGAACTTTACGAGATGACTGAGTGTAAGTAGCTCCTTTTTCACCGTGCTGAGCATTTCCTGGGAGATGGCTTCAGTGTCTACAAGTATAACGGGCCCGTCCTTCAGCGTGACGCGGTTGGCATAACGGACATGAGCGAACCATTGTAGTGTGCGCTCATCAGTAATGGGATGTGAAGCCAGCTGCAATGCTGGCTTAAGCTGGGCACGCACAGAAGCCATTGGTATGTTTGAAGGTTGGGTCCAGTTGTCCTCGGCGAGTATTGGGTGGATTTCGTTGTCTAGAAATGCAGATGGGTCAGTACATGGATCGGCAACGGCAATGTACTTTCCCCAGAAATCGTGATCAACGACCATGTGCTGCGCAAGCTCATTGCGTACCTTGTCTAGTGTCTCCTCCGCAAAGTCCTCGCAAGTGGCGTAATGAGTCTGCAATAATTGAGCTCGGCGGCGGACCTGCGCCTCAGTAAAGGTATCCCGGTAAGCTACCATGCTGAATGTATCGATACTGAGACTTCTGTAATGTGAGCTTAAATGATGCTCCTGTCATGCAACGCCTTAGGATGATTATATATATATTCTGCGCACGACCACTGTGTCATTGAAATGGTAGTATTGTGTCGCATTGACGTTGTTCAGGCTCATACGCACAATGTCGAGGTTAAGTGAACAATGTGTCCCCTATCGACCTGAGGAGTGTGACGTAAACAACAAAATTAAAACACCAGGCTCCGCAAGAATCCGTGATCGATTACCTCTGCGAAGCTCCAACACCACCAAACATTGAAAGTAGAGCCTGGCTATCCTCGCTATGTTATGTCTAGCTTTCTTACTCTTCTAAAGTACCCTAGAGATAGACAGGCTACTAGTTTAGGATACAGACTTTGCCCTTTGTTAGTGGTGTTGGCTGGTCTCATCAATCACGAAGTCTTGCGGCACCTGGTGCAAGTAAATACGGTTATGGAAAAAAAATCATAAATTCGAGTGACGTAGCTCTGCTTTGGTACAGGCATGTAGTGCTCAGGGCTGACCCGATATGCCATTGAAGCCGTTGAACCACGCGCGTACGCCACGAGGCTCAACGACTTTACCGACACCCTTTTTAGCTTGAGCGAATACCATTTCAAAAGCATCATCTCTACGACAACAGGCTTCCATCTGCAGTAACTGAGCCATATAGCCGTGTTTTACGCCCTTGTCAATGAGAGGCTCGACACCTAGTCGTTTCGCAGTCTTTTCATTAGCCTTTAAAGCCTCAAGATAGACCTGCAGGAAGTCAACCGGATTACTGGGATACCGCTCCAAGACACCCAACCTGTTGCCACTGCACGCGAGCTCGCGGCAGCACGGTTTTGTGTCATATAGAACTCCTTTGACAAGCATCTGACAGTTCCCGCGTCTTTTTGTACTGCACAGACGACGCACATTGACGTGCTCAACCTGCTTTGCGGCAGACGGCGCAAACAAGGCGCCACGCTCGTGCAAGTCAGAGAAATTGGTCCACATACTTTTTAAGAACCACTGATGAACCCAACGCTGAGGCACGTACGTTATGAGCACGTGGCGTGGCTTGCGGTACAGAGATGCCACGTCTGCAGCGAAGAGAGTCTCTTCAGCAATGCTCTGAACCACGGCACCGAAGATGAAGTTGTTGAAGGAGTAGCCGGCTTCGGGCAATGCTTCGGTGGGAAAGACGAGCGGCTCTTTATAATCTCTTCGACCGCCATGGCAAAAGCAAGTGAATGCGTGTGCCAGCTCATGAACGAGGGTGCTTGCGAGTTGAAATTGCGCGACACGCTGTGCAACAAGCGTGGCGCCCTGGCGAGAGTGCTGAAGCGCTTTCTTCAACAGCTTTACGCTTATGACGATAGTTGGGATCTGGGCTCGGGGTAAGCCAAAGTATCTTATCAAAGGTAGGGAGCAAACATCGGCGACACTGTCGAGGTCGCAGCAGTAGAGCCCGTAAATCCTCTTGCCGTGGGCGCCTCCTATCCAGGACAGTTTCAAGAAATTGCTGAGGTTGAGCAGCTCAAGTTTAGCAACCTCGAGCATGTCTTCTGTCAAGGGGCCGGCGTTGCGAAGAAGTATCGGCGGTGCATCTCCCTGTGTATAGTAGTGTCCGTGTTTGACGTGGGCAAACCACTGAAGAGCGCGCTCATGCGTAATGAGCTTGCTGGCGAGTTGAAGAGTCGGGCGTAGCTGGTCGTAGGGCATGGGTGTATTCGGCATGACCCATTTGTCTGCGGTGAACAACGGGTGGATCTCGTTGTCTAGATAGTCGGACGAGTCAGCAGGAGCATTGTCGACCATGTACTGCTTAAAGAATTTTGGCTAGCATTGGGAGACAGCGGTGTTCTGGGGTTCGGTATTGGCCAGTGCTTCCTCAGTGAAGTCCCCGCACCGAATGAAATGCTCTTGGATGAGGTCTGATCGAAGACGGTGCAGCGCATCCAGCGCCTCGCGTGTGATCATGTTTGCCTGCATGTTTCGTATCCTAATTTTCTGGATTACGATGTGTAGATAGATGGAAGTTATCATATAAGTTATGCACCGGTGAGTAATCTGACAATGTCATTCCAAGACATCGCAATACACTATGCTGTTATCAGTCGAGTCAAAGAACTAGGTACGGAAAAGATAGAGCAGCACTGACACAATGCACTCTATCACTACGCTCGTCACTTATCACTAGAACACCAGCAGAAGGGTCACCACCCATCCTGCAAAAAGCAATCCTCCCCTCCCGGAACTGCAGACAGATTAGAAGTGTATGGAGCAATTTGGAGATACGACATACTCGAACCAGGGACCCGTCCTCCACTTGAATCTGTGTAGTCTGTTACAAATAATAAACAGCAAAAAAACAGATTTCTCCCCTCCCGGAACTGCAGACAGATTAGCAGTGTACGGAGGAGATTGGAGATTCAACACCTACTCGAACCAGGGACCTTTCGATTACATAGTAATATTACAGTCGAACGTGATACTAATTACTATTAGCGACTGACATTGGGAATTGAGGTTGGGAGGGAACGTACAACCAACTACACCAAGGGGAGGATTATGCCCTCCGTGAGGGCCTTGGTCTTTGAAGATGAGTAAGCAGAAAATTAATGAACAAATATACGGTGTTAATGGGGTACCGAAAGCCTTGGAACAAACGGAGGAGTTGGAGACTGCGTTGGTGGTGGGGCTTTCAGCTGCAGTCTTGACGGCTCGCTTGCAAACACTTTTTGTGGAGCTGAAATTTCACTGGCGAGGGGCTGAATTGGTAATGATGTACATTCGAACAGTGATATCAAAGCTAATTCAGTTCGAAAGGCTGAAGGAAAGGAATAGGCTGTATATGTATGCATGACACCCATCATCGCTGGCCACGCTATGCAACAGGATTTTGCAGCTAGAAATTCATCAGATCTGTCGCACGTTAGCAAGTGTGACGGCATGGCGTGTAAGATGTCCGACTTACCTCTCCCAAAAAGCGCCCTTTTTGTCCAATCCATCGCAAGCAACGCCCTCGTCCTAAAACTCACACTCTGCGCAAAATATACCCCGCGCCATAAGTACACCGCCAACAACCCGCCACTCAGCCCATACCCATTGTAATCGAAAATCGCCGCGTTGCCCACATATGCCAGGCTACCCAGGTGGTGGTACTCAAATGCCTTGTACACGGCATCGTCAAGGTCGCCGTAGTCTACATCATTGAGCGCCATGCCGGGGGCCGCTTGAGCGATCTTGTTGAATTTGCGGCCGAGATACTGGCCCTGCTGATTTGCGCGCTGGGCCGTGGCGGGCAAAGAGGTTAGTTTGGTGTCGATCTGGTGCAGGAGCTCTCTAAGCTCGCCGAAATCGAGGGTCCCGGACTTGTCGATGTCGTACTGTTCGAACAGCTTGTCCAGGCGGCGCAGATGATTTGCGGCCTGGGGAAAGCGCTGCTTCACGCGCTTGGCAATGCCGCGCCAGTCGTTGTAGGAGATTTGCAGGGCCTCAGGGTCCTTGCCTTTCTCCCAAGCGGTCGTGCGCAGGAAGTTGACAATGTGGTCGGAGACGTTGTTTTGTACGGTTGCGCAGTCGCCGATGGCGTAGACATCGCCAAGGGGGGCGCCAGAGAGGCGCAGGTGCGTGTCGGTTTCAAGGGCGTGCTTGTTGTTCTGGCCGTCGAGCTTGGAGGCGAGCATCTTGCAGAAGTCGGTTTGGGCGACGCCTGTGGACCAGAGGCAGAAGCCCATGGGTATTTCCTTGGTGATGACTTTCCCGGCGTCGTCTTTCTGGGAGAAGAGGATTCTGTCTGACTGGACTTCTTTCACGCGAGAGTTGGTTTGGATGTCAATCGAGTCGTGGGCAAATCGCTGCTCGGCGTATTGCGACAGGGCCTCGTCGTACGTGTTCAAGATGTGACTCCTCGACTGGATGACGTGAACCGAGATCTCGTTGCGGAGAAGTCTGGGGAAGATCTTGCACAGGTCCTCGTTCAGCATGTCGAAGAGCTCGGCTGCAAACTCAACACCGGTCGGACCACCACCACAGACGACGAAAGAAAGCAGTCTCCGCCGCTCCTCGTCTGATGTTGTGGGTAGACAGGCGCTCTCGAGGTTCCGAACGACCGCATTACGGATCAATCGGGCATCGCTGATGTCCTTGAGGAAGTGGCAGTACTCCAGACCCTTGACTCCGTGCGGGTTGGTAACGGATCCAACGCCAACCACCAGCTTGTCGTAGGGTACGTAGAAGCGCTGTTCCACGCCCTTGGCATCCATCGCCGAGCACTCGATGAGCCTCTCGGAGAAATCGACGTCTTCCGCCTTCGCCTTCAGAAAGTGACCATGTACCCGCCTGACGATCTTGCGCACAGGCTCGACGAGCGACCGTAGCTCCAGGGTGCCGACAGTCGCGGACGGCAACATGGGTGTGAAGAGGAACGTGTTCGACGGCGATATGACGGTGACATGGTAGTCTTTGGGGTTCAGCTGCTTCAGCAGGGCCACGCTTCCCCAGCCGGTGCCGAGGATGACCAGCTTCGGCTTGTGCTTGATGCTCTTGTTCTCCTCGCAGTCGTCATCGTCGACGAAGTGGTCCGCGATGGGCAGGTTCTTTGGCCCGCCTCTGCGGGGGTTCAGAGCCAGCTCTGAGACGGGCACCTCGGACGCGATCGGGTCGTCGTTGTAGGTGGTGGCGTCGTAGATAAAGAAGGCGACCACCAGGCCGCCCGTCACGGCTACGAATGTGCCCAGTATTGCTGCCGTCCTATAGGCATACCGCAGGATCCGTGACTTGGGTGCGGGGAGTGCTTTGGTCGAGAGTGCCCGTATTGTCGTCCCTCTGCTCGTGTGCAGTCGCGAAGATTGTAGGGCAGCTGCACCGGCCAGCTGAGCGCGTCTCGATGCCGCAGCAGTGCGTCCATTGCTGGAGGAAGCTCGGTATTGGCCGTTCGTCGTTCGGGGTAAGCTTCTACAGGGTAGGGACGCTCTAGGTATGATGCTGTGCCCGCGCGACAACGGTGCCGCCAACCGTGGGAGCATTGCGCTGGCTGTGAGGTGGAGGCGCTGTAGGGACCAATTGCGCGGTATCTCGTGCACAATGGCTGCTCACCACCAATATCTCATGAGGAACTAGCTGCTGATGTTGGACTAGGGAACAAATAGACGTAGGTCAATTGAGGTATGACAAGCGCCGGATCGTTGGGAATTGTTCGTGTTCAGCTTTACGTCACCGATGAAGTGGATCTAGAAACGAGATCGCCATCCAAGCTTTACCGAGTGCTTACAACGTGCATCCGCACAATTCCATATGGCTTAGTTCAACTGTCAAATCATGGTGTGACATTACATGCCTATTCTAGTACAAAATGCTAGTGCTTCACCGTCAATATGCACTCATGTGTGTTGGTGTACACTATATACAGACGTCTAGCACGACCACACGCCCACCGTGCCATCCTTGCGGCCCTCGACAAGATATCCATCTTTTATCCTGACACGCTCAACGATGGAGTGACTTGTGTTGTCAGACTCGTCAACACCAACACCCGGTCCGCAACTCCAGTGGCGGCCATCGGTCTTATCGTACACCTTGACTACATCCTCACCAGCTGCCGTGACAATGCGGCGCGAGTCGAACATCATGCTTGTTACGGGGTGGTCGTACGCGTAGGCATCGTAGATGGAGCCAGTTCGGAGATCCCAGATCTAGGAAGAGGTATTAGTGGTTGACGGTCAAGTGCCGTCGAACGATACTTACGCGTATGCTCCTGTCTGCGCTGCCAGTGACGAGATGCACATCGTCGAACTGAAGCGCAGTAACAGGCCCTGTGTGACCCACAAGGCTGCGGTGGACTTGCCCGCTCCGCAGATCCCATAGCCTCACCATACCGTCTGCGGTACCGCATGCTAGCGCAGCGTCAAAGACCTGGATGGCTCCTACAAAGTCGGCAGTCGCATCCATGACCCGTCCTGTAGGCCGCCATTCGCTACTGCTCGGAGGTGCTGCAGAAGTTGCCTGTGCTTGCGCTGCAGCCCAGAGCACGTCGAGAGTCTGTACACACCGTCCTTTGACCAGATCCCACTGTCTCAGCGTCTTGTCTGCAGAGCCAGAAACCAGCGTGTCGCCCTTGAAGTGAAGTGCTGTAATTTCATCGACATGTGATTCGAGTGAGAATAGTGGAACGTCCTGCATAATTGTCGGAGGCGGTGCAGGTGGTGCATCCGCAGAGTTCTCGAAAGCCAAGCCGTCGTCTTCTTCTGCTTCTTCTCCCTCTTCTTCGCGTTTGTTTACGCGATTATCCTGAGGCGCATATTCTGCTTTGCTCAGGTCCCAAAGCCGAATTGTTGCATCCTTGGAACCGGTCGCAACGATGCTGTCCTCCACTTGCAAACACGTTACCGACGAGAGATGGCCCTCGAGCATCCCGATGCATCGCCCAGCATCGAGGTCCCATACTCTTACAGTGTCATCCAACGAAGCAGTGACGAGCGTCCCCCAAGGCGCGTCAAAGTCCATGGCTGTGATGTGGTCGGCGTGCGCCGGGAGCTCTTTGATCTTGGACCCTGACTCCAAGTGTTCGTGCAGTATTCGCATTGACTGCCGGCGTAAAGGCTTCCGCGCCCTGCTCTTCGGCTTGGGTGAGCCCCCCATCTTCTGGTATATGGATTCGGACATGAAGGAGTCGGACACGGCTTCACTGCCTGCAGTCGTTGGCCGCGAGTCTTCCTTGGGTGGCGCAAGAGCCGCAGCGTCCTCCAGCTCTTCTTGCAGGTCCTCGATGTCGTTGTCCACGCCCAGCAAATCCTGCTCCAGCTCCGACTCTTCCATCTCAAGTCCGGCTAGACGGTCCAGCACCATCTTGCGCATAGTGTTTAGATTCGAGATCTTGTTGTCGATCTCGTGAATCTCTGTCACGCACATGCGCTTCCGGACACCCATCATCTCCAGCTGGTGGCTCATGCTGTTCTTCTGGTTCTTCAGCCTCTGCATCGATGGCGGCAGTTTCGAATGCTCCTCGTCCTCCAAGTCGCCGCCGATGAGGTGCTGGCCTCTCGCATTCTTCTTCTTTCCCTTCTTCTTTATTGTCTCTGGCTCCTCGGGTACGGTGGCCTGGAAGCCCTGGAAGAGCGAGTACTCATTGGTGTCTTCGGGTATGTTGGCTAGCATGTCATCGGGTACGAATGCCAGGGCGCGTTGCTGGATCTCGGGGACGGATATGCGCGAGCGCACGATTTCTCGTGGGGTCGTCTGGGCGAAGGAGAAGACGGAGCGCTGGATCATTGGCCGCCGTAGTTCGCGGTGGAGCTCGCCCAGGGCACTCTGGTAGTGCTGGGCCACGCCCTCGGTTCCTATCAAGCTCCCTGCGGTGGCGGTGACTTTGCGACCAAAGGCTTGCAGTTGGCGGGACTGCGCGAGAGGTTAGCATCACCAGAACAGAACGGCGCACGTCTCGCTTCATTACATCAGGCAGACCGTCCATCAAACTCGCCTCCAGATTCTCGTCGGGCATCCTTGGCCGCGGGCTCGTGGACCGTCCTCGTGACGGCGAGCCATCGCGGGCGAACGACGAGGCCATGCGAGCTACGGTGTGGGGCGAAAGCGGGCGACCGAGGTGGTAGAAAAACGGCTATTCTATGACATCATCGAAGCCAAGTGCAATCAAAGCGCGAGGGTGTGGAGAAGGAGAAGCGGCTAATGCGCGGGTGTCGCGTGGTGATGGCGCGAGTGAAAGTCTTTGGTGTTGCAAGCCAGACGTGCGTCATTCTGCTAGCCTACCGTTGTCGCCGGTGCTCGCAGAACACCACCAGCTCTCCATGGCGACATCCGCCCCCCCCTCTCCACTCCCCTCTAGACGCGCTGCTGGCGACTGTAGTTGTACGGCAAGATGGACGCCGCAATTGACCTCTCGGACGTGTCCAAGGCACTGGACTTGGCGAACATCCGCTTCCAGCTCATGCACGTACTATAGAGTCCAGCTGCGGTGGAGTCACAGCTAACACGATGCCTACACCTACAGACGAATGGAAGACACAATCACCTTCCACCTCATAGAACGCGTGCAGTTTCCCCTCAACAAGACCATCTACGTCCCAGGCGCCCTCGCCCTCGGCAACAGCACCCTCAGCCTGTTCGAATGGATGCTCCACGAGCAAGAGCGCCTCCAGTCCCTCGTGCGCCGCTACCAGTCCCCGGACGAGTACCCCTTTTTCCCTGCCGCGCTACAGGAACCCATCCTCAAGCCTCTCAACTACCCGAAGATACTCCACGCCAACGACGTCGTAGTCAACGACAAGCTGAAGGACTGCTACATCAACCACATCTTGCCCGCGGCGTGTTTGCAAAAGGCTGGCGGAGACCAAGGAGAGTCGCAGGAAAACTATGGTTCGGCAGCAACTTGCGACGTGCTCACCATACAGGCACTGTCAAGGAGGATCCACTTTGGCAAGTTCGTGGCTGAATCAAAATTCCAGAAAGAGCCGGAGCGCTTCGCGGCGCTGATCAAGGCCGAGGACAGGAAGGGCATCGACGAGGCCATCACGAATGCTGCTGTCGAGAAGAAGGTGCTGGAGAGGCTGAGACTGAAGGCCAACACGTACGGCACAGACCCTGGCTCTGGTGCGGACGGCTTTTCCAAAGTCAACGCAGATGCTGTGGTCGCCATGTACAAGGTAGGACTGCAAAAGTGGTTGACTCTGGGGCCCTCTGCTAATGTGCCTAGGACTGGGTGATCCCATTGACGAAAGAAGTAGAAGTCGAGTACCTGATGCAGCGATTGATAGGCACGCACTGGGAGTAAGCCGCCCGTTGCAATGCTAACCACCCAACTAGAATTGCGATCCGCTTCCTGCACCATTCTCTTTCACACACTGTGTAGCTAACATGATTTGTGATTAGCTGTTTTCGACGTTGTACATAGGCTGGAGAGTGTTCAGCACTGTCGGCTCACAATGTAGCTTGTCATCTGCAACATTGTTCGTGCTCATTGTCTCTATATACTCTTTGCCAATCTCTCAACTTCAACATTCAGACAGCAGCTGTTCAGACAACACAAGCACCTCTCCAAACCGAAATCGAAATGTCAGCTCAACCATCTGCTCTTTGGACCCAATGGTCGGGACCAAGTGAGTTCCGCGGGCCATTCGAGCGTTACTGGAAGTCGGATCCTGCCTTTTCCAAATCTACATTGGACGAATACCGTAACAACACCGCAAAAGTGAGTAAAGCTCCTTGGCCTACATCACGGGGTACTGAAGACGGTCTCTTGAAGGACGACTTCCCGACTGATCCCGCGCTACGTCTCCACAACCAGATACACCCATTCTTCCAACCCACCAACTTCATTACCGAGCTCCCGCTCGACGAAGTTCGTGATGTGTTGCAACCAGTACTGCAATTGGCATCCCAGTTCCTTACAGACGACCATGCACTGGAATGGTTCGCCCACGCCAAGTTCGCAACGCTGTACCCCACCAAGAACGCCCCAGGCATGCTTATCCGCAGAGCAGAGCCTCTTACTAAAGACAAGCTCGCCATTGTTAAGAAGCAGATCGACGGCCTCGTCGGGCACGTTGCCATCTCCTTCGCCTCGCGCATCGCGGTCCAAGACCTCGCTGCACCCGATTATGAAGCGTGTGCTACCTACGATCAAGACCAGGTTCTCCGGATCATCAAAGCCACGCCAGCCGAGCGTGCCATGTACAACGGCAGGGACTTGCTCCCCATCATCTTCCTCAGCACCAGACTCTTCCACCAAGCCATGTGGCACGACTACTCTGACACCACGCCCGCCCAGACGCGCTCTTTCCAGCTTCAATTCGCCACCATCCTACTCCATGAGTTTGCACATGTCTGGATGGGCTTATGTCATCCCAGCGTGCCCGATGAGGGCGAGCCATTCATCTGCTCGTCCGACTCCTTTCCTGAGGCTGGCTTTTCATGGGAACAGCATATGTTCGGCGCTCAGGTCTCTGCTCAGGGAAGTGAGCGCATGCTTGTTGCCACGGCTTTTGCGAGCCAATTTGTCGCGCCACGGTACAATATCTCCTCAATTGTCCCGGTGGCGTATGTCAACAAATGGTTCCTACACTTCACCTGGGAGAACTTTGCCCGTATACATACTTCAGGCGCACTCTTCGCCCCCTCGCCCGATCGCGACACATCCGCCGTTTACATTGGTCGGTACTGCCCAACCTCGGCCCTCAACATCCACTGCTACATGAACGGCGTGATCGACAGCAAACGCTGCTGCACCGTCGAGGCATGCAACATCTCCTTCCCGTACGAGGATCCCACGGCACTCCGTACCCAGCTACTAAACGTGCTGGCCACGGATGTCAAGCTCGCCAAGTCCAAGGGTGCACGGCACGGTAAGTATATCGAGGATCAGTTGCTGGGCAGTGGGGGCCGCGATCATTATGATCGTATCATCGATCGCATGGAGGCCTCTCTGGTAGGTGAGAAGGCGGCGTGTATGAAGTGGCAGGGTGGGAAGTTGGCATTCTTGTTCAAGGGCCTGTTGGGGATAGGTGGGGCTAAGCGGGAGGATGTGATTGATCTTTAGCGATCGAGACACGCACACATTCACCGCATCACTAGTAAGTGCATCTGTCTCCTTTACTCACATCCATGCTTCTCGCCGTCCACATTTACTTCGATTGATCAATTTGACATCTAATGGCGAAACAATAACCTTTCTGTATCTAACGTAAGTTCATGTCCATTCGTCCCTTAGAACTTCTTGTTATACCCGCCTGCTGCCTTCTCAGTCCCTAACTGTTATCTAATTCTTATCTTAATCATGATGACACTGCGGAGAAAAGAATCCCCGTTTCTGCAACTCACTCTTGGTTTCAAACTTCTAATCCTCGCTCGGCGCACTAACCATCGAGCAAATCTTCTGCGCATCACTCGTATCGGCCGTCGCGTTCTCCCAGCTCCGCGCAAGGTCACTCATGTACATGCGGAGAACGTGGCGCGTGGAACCTGGGGCGTCGACGAAATCTTCGCGCGCATGCAAGACCGCAAGATTGTTGAGGAAGAGAACACCACCTTCCTCCTGCGTGATCATCAATGCGTGTTCGTCGAGAAGCGGCACAAGAGCTTTGATTGCCAGGGCCTGCGTCTCGGTCACGGGCGGCGCACTGACATCCGGGGCACATATGATGACCCCGTGAGGAGCGTCTTGACGAAGTGGATTATTACTTTGTCATCGGACGCCGTCATGACCGGGCGGTAAAGGGTGTACGGTTTGTCGCTGTCCCTGTACACTGGTTATTCCTTGACTGTCTTTAGTAAAGGTTGGGGTTGCTTACTTGCGTCTGAGTTTGAAGGGGAAGTTTTCGGTCAGGGTTTGGAGGGCGGTGGTCATGCCGCGCTCGACCATTGCGTTGTATACTTGCCAGAAATTGCACAGCAGATTCCTAGTTACGCGATTCGCAGTTGTTTCCCGTTCCTGTACTCAATCACAGTAACTCGATTTCAAGAAAGCAAATAAATTTCCAGGCAAAGATGGCAATGCCACATCCGCCCCACCAGCAAGGCTCCCCATATCCTGCGCCAGCAGGAGCGACACAGACAAGGCTACATACTCTCGATGTCTACCTTCCGCGGCCCTTGTCGCCGCAGACAGACAATCAGCGATTCTGGATCATGTGAGTGTCGTTCTCCGCGACGGGTGGGCGGCCAAGCTTACACGTTAGTAGCTACGTCCATGCGGGAGCCTGGAGGAATCCAAATCAAGGTTCGAAAGGCTTCCAGCCAGCCGTCGAGCAGTTCCTGGGTAGCGCGGGAACCGAGAGCAGGCAGCTGGATCGCATCGCTGGCTTCGTGGCTATGAATCACCGTCTGTCTCCGAATCCAGAAAACCCTACACCGGACGATCCAGCTACATGGGTAAAGCACCCGGATCATCTCAGCGACGTGTGCTCGGCTCTAGATCACGTATACGGCGAGTACAGCATGGAACTGTCGCTAGGATGCATTCTAGTGAGCGCAAGTGCTGGGGCGACAATCGCATTCCAAGCTGCGGGAGCTTTCACAACGCCATCAAGTCTCCTTCCCGCTCCGGCGATTCCAGCTCCTCTCGCAGTTGCTGTCTTTGATGGAGTTTACAACATTCACCTCTTCTCCAAGACTTGACTCATCTATGTTCTACGGGATTGTTGAAGGCGTATTCGACAAGGATAAAACTATCTGGGAACAGATAAGCCCAGATATACCTCCGGAAGATGGAGATTATGCTCGGTTCCTCGATCCGGCAACGATCTTGGTGATGATTGCGCAATCGAGCGAGGACGAGGTCATTGAGGAGAAACAGGGCGCGAGCATGCTCTTGCAGCTCATAAAGTGGGTTGGTTCCAGCGGGCCGAAAGTGTTGGTGTTAAGTATGCTCAAGATTCTTCGCACAGGAGTCGAACCGCCCAAAGTCACCGCTCCACCTGGCTCAGTATGTAGTGTACTTCTAGCATACGTGCGGCATACCTAGGTACAGTATTTGTTACGGTTTCTTGGCATAGGCGTTTGAGCTGTCTCGACCTAGTTCATAAAGACATTCGATTGTCTTCGTCGCGGCAGTCCTCATTCTCCTATTAGCTAGCTCACTCAGCCCAAAGGATCGCAATGCTATTGTCCTTAGTCGTCTCTATTTTCGCAAGACATGGGCGTACATTCCCACTCGCGTACAGCAATGCAAGGTATTTTCCGGTCGTGCTATTTACTGGCCCTGAACGAGAGGCGAAGAGATAGAGGAGGCGAAGCAACGGATAGTGACAGACTCTGTCGAAGTGTTGAGTATGCAATAGTTAATTAAGAAGGTCTTGCCAATAATCTACTAGCTCATCAGCACTCAAGGGCCATCCACTTCCAACCTCTTCCTTCTCGCTAGACGCAGTCGTTACACAACTTTCGGCCACAAATTCAGCAACAGTCAGCTGTCATCCATCCGATCTCGCCATGCTGCCGCCCACGAGTCGCATGCCATCAGAAAGGTCGGACTCTAACTTCGCCGAAATTCAGGGCGCACCAGAATGCACAAGACGTCGATTCAAGTGCACACTCTCCAATCAGCGTTGTGATTGTGGTATCTATGTGGCGCCACGGCATGCCTGGTGTTCGGGTATTCGGACCACTAGGTAGCGAGTCGGATGGCAGGCGCCGCAGGAAAAAGCACGACATTCTGTAACGCTCACTTGCGAGATTGATAGACAAGACGTTCAAATGCTCGTTTATCGACCCATTGCCATTATTTACACATGGCAATGTTGTAAGTCAAGCACCGCCTCATGCATCTCGACCAATCATCCTGATCACTATGGCGTTATCATTCTGTATTATCCACTAGCCTCTTTCAGATGGCTCCCTTATCTTCACCAAGCCTCGTATCCACATTTCCATGGTGATGACTTACGAACCTGACTCCTGAACAGCTGGACAGAACACTTGGCTGTTCTTGTCGCGGCAGGAGCACTTCGGTGCAGCTCACGGTACTCACCTCTTTGTTTTCGTCCCAATATCTCACCGACCAGCCAAATCAAGCACATTCCGTCGGCACCAGGCCCCTCGGCACGGCATTAACATGAATAGAATCCACATAGGCTTATCAGGCGCCAAGTATGGATTCACTGAGTATACGGGGGTATCTCTTGGGTCTAAGGTAGAGCGCACTTTTCGGGCTTAACGTTCCAGCAATGATGCCACCTGGAAATTAGTGTGAGCGCAGGATGGAAGGTCGGCTTTATATATGAGCCGGAAAGCCCCCTGCGAACTTCTTGCTTTGGAAGTTGAGAACCTCAAAGAGGTCTACGCAAGCCAGTATTATCGAGATGGAAGCGCCAGTGGCCGTGAGTATTGCCAACAAATATTATACGCCGCCTTACTGACGTATCGAAGCCGGAGTTCAACGAGAACAAGCCAAATGGCGGTAACCCAGATATTGAGAACGTCAACTCTCAGTACCAGGGCCTTGAGTTCCATTATACCTACTTGGTTATTATGTGCTACCTTGTGTGGCTAATCATTCCCGGCATTGGCTTTCTGTATTCTGGTCTCGCCCGCAGAAAGAGTGCTCTCGCGCTGCTGTTTCAGTCCTTCGCCGTTATGGGTGTCGTGACGTTCCAATGGATGTTCTGGGGTTACTCTTTGGCGTACTCCCGCACTGCCAGCCCGTTTATAGGTAATATGGCGAATTTCGGGTTGAGGAATGTCATGTCTGCCCCCAGCCCAGGATCCGCTCTGCTACCAGAGATTGTTTTCTGTCTTTACCAGATGTAGGCTCAACCCCATGTACTATTGCATTCGAGACATGGGCTGATTTTGTTGTTTGAATAGGCTGTTCTGCGCGGTTACCGTACAGCTGGTGATTGGAGGCAGTTTCGAACGTGGCCGCATTATGCCGTCGATGATCTTTGCTTTCTGCTGGGCTACGATTGTAAGAAAGTCGCATGGACAAAATGTATATGAGACACACACTGATTCCGTACACACACCTCTAGGTTTATTGCCCCATTGCTTGTTGGACTTGGAACGTAGGTACACCCACATGTTGCTTAGGCCTCGTGCTGACTCAACATCCTAGGCCAATGGCTGGCTGTACAATCTTCCTTCACTCGATTTCGCCGGAGGAGGTCCAGTTCACATCGCCTCTGGTTGGTCCGCTCTCGCATATGCTTTCGTCCTCGGCAAGCGGTTGCCAAAAGGTGACAAGATTCACCATAGAGCACACAACCCGACTCTTGTTTTCATCGGCACAGTATTCATCTGGTTTGGATGGTTCGGCTTCAACGGCGGCTCTGCGCTCAACGGTTCCGTGCGCTCCATGCTCGCCGCCTTCAACACCAATACGGCTGCTAGCTTCGGCGTCCTTGGTTGGGTATCCGTTGAATACGTGCGTACCAAGGGCAAGTTTTCTGTCGTTGGCTGCTGCTCTGGCGCTATAGCTGGATTGGTAGGTATTACTCCGGCAGCTGGTTACGTCTCGCTCTGGCTCGCAGCCCTCATCGGCTTTTTGACTGGAGCGATCTGCTCGCTTTGCCAGAATGTCGACAAGTGGACACGGATTGATGAAGGAATGGACGTGTTCAAACTCCATGGCATCGGCGGTAAGAAGAGGTCCTCATCCAAAGTACATGTTAAACACACACTGACTTCGTTAGGTATGGCCGGCTCCTTTCTCACCGGCATATTCGCACAGTCATGGATCTACGACCTGGATGGCGCAGGCCCGTACGACGGTCTCGGTGCCATGGACGGCATTGGTGTTCAGGTGGGTCGCCAGCTTGCGGAGATCGTCACCATTGCTGCGTACTCGTTCACAGTGTCTTGCGTCCTGTTGTACGCTCTCAAGTTTATTCCTGGTCTTCACCTGAGGGTCAGCAATGAAGCTGAAATGATGGGTCTCGACATGGACCAGTTCAACGAGGAAGAGATCGGGGACTGGTCAATGTTTCATCAAAACACCTACGAGACAAACTTGAGCAGCGCCAGCAGCCAAAGCGCCCCAGCACCAGCGCCTGTAGCGGACAAGCATGCGTAGGGCGACCCTGTTAGATTGACGGTACATCGGAAGTTCGAACTCGGAAAAAAAAGGTGCTTCTGAAGAACGGGAATTATGGTATACCCTCCACCGTGGAACATACCTGTATACTCGCGGAATACCCTGTCCGAATACTAGACTGTTGAAACTACTTTCAATATGTTCGAGCAATTTCTTCTGGTTCATGCGCCAGCTTTGTACCCCATGTCGGACAAGAGGGCAGTCTTTCGATCGTTTTTCTTCGCCACTGTTACTTTATTCAATCTGCATCTTCGTCCCATTGATAGCGCACTATGCTTTTCGGGATCGCGATTTGTCTTGGAGGGTGCAAAGACTGGTGATAAGCTGCTACAAGCCTAAGGCTACAGCCTGAGGTGACTGTTGAGCCTAAAATTATCATACTCTGTTTCTCGAAGGCATACGTCAGCAACCTGATTCTTCGTTGTGAGATATGGCTTCGTCCTCATACTTTCTGAAGCATCGTGTTGGCACCGAAACCATGAGCCCACCCATCTATGTGGCACGGCGCTGTCGGGCGACCAAACCTGGCGTCCTACTGTAGGTAAGCCCTCTCGCCGTGAAAGGGAAGTGTGGGCTTGTATGCATACTGTTGGAGTGAGGTTTGATTGGATGACCTCGTATCGTTTTGGGGGCCGCAATTGCCAGGGTCCTCATGCTTTCGGCAACCGATGACGTGCTACCCGACAACGAGAACGGCCCACCTCGATGATTTATCATCGGTACTAGAACGTTGTACTCCCGCTGTATCTTGCCATACCATACCCACCATCTCTAACTCCAGAACCTCGTAAGTAAATATCTTATTTCATTGGCATTTGACCTCTCGCACTGCCCGACACCGCTGCACTGCGCATTGACTGGCGTCTTTGCCGATAACTAAGCGGACATCTCTGTCACAGATTGTAATCACAGCCGAGTTCATTCCATCAGCCAAGTCTTTGAAATCGGCCGTTTCGTTTGTCTCACTCCATTTCTCGTACATAAATCATGTTCGCGCCTGCTTCAATCAGGCTCACCAGATCTGTACTTACATCCACGCGCCTGCGAACAGCTGCTATCAACCCCACATCGACCGCAAACCTCTACCGACCACTCCTCACACCAAAGTTCTTCACGAGCACCAGCAAGATGAGCGAACACAAGCAAGGCGTGCACAACCTCCAGTCGTAAGTGCATATTCCCGCTGGCGACGGCGACGTCATATGTCTCAGGGTCGGTGGCTAATGACGGCGTTTGCAGGGTTGACGACTACAAGAAGGCGCTGGAGGACAAGGACCACTTCATTGTCCTGGACTGCTTCGCCACATGGTGCGGACCTTGCAAAATGATCGCACCCACAATCGTCAAGTACGTTTACAGCACCATTGCGCCATCGCCAGCAGAGCTAACGCAACTCCAGGTTCTCCGAGAAGTACCCCGACGCGCGCTTCTACAAGCTCGACATTGACGAAGTCCCCGATGTCGCACAAGAACTCGGCATCCGCGCCATGCCCACTTTCGTCTTCTTTAAGAACGGCGAGAAGGTTGGCGAGGTTGTCGGCGCGAACCCCAAGGCCATCGAGGCCGGCATTCAGGAGCACAGTACGGCATAGAATTCGAATCATCTCAGTCTGAGGCGCCGCTTCACTCGGAGCGGCGCCTCTACTTAGCACTGGAGGGAACACGTGGGAAGGAGGCATATCTACGGTATGCGATGACTTAGTCAACGTATGGAAGGTTCGTGTGTTATGATACCGCCTGATACCAATATGAACAGTCACGTTCTGTGTCCCTCTCTATACACTGTACCCCTTGCATCGTTGTCTCACAGCCGCTCCACCCACCCCAAGACCGCCATAGCACCGCGCTCCCACGCAACATGGTTCTGCAAGTGATGTCCCAGTCCCTTGACCACTGTGAAGGCAACACCATCTCGGCCCTCGCTTTCTTCATCACTCCCCTCGACCCGCGCATCAAAATCGGAAACCCCATCCAGTTTACCATGACGCACACAGTGGTTAAAAGCCGCACGATACCGGTTGGCCGCATCCTCCAGTACCGACGGCTTGCACAGCACATCATGTTCCGCAGCCAACACCAGGAACCTTGGAGTGATGCCAGCCGGCTTCTGACTTGAGGTTTTCCTAGGCATCCATCCGGTGATACGACTCACGACGTCCGGGCCCGTCACGAACGGCGAAAGACCTTGCATGGGCCAGCACATGCTTTCGTAAGGCGAGAGCAAGCGCTCGAGGGCCTGGACCACTGACTTCGGCGTGTCTCTCGTGAAGAACGCATCGTGGACCTGCTGGGTTGTTGCGAGAAGATACCGCGAGTGAAAGAAGCGGTAGTAGAAGTTCAATGGCGCTGAGAGAGCCCAGAAGGTGTAACAGGACCATCTACCTAACGTCAGTATACCTTGCAATCACTACGAGAGACCCAAGTGAATGCATACGATCCAAATCCAGGCACCGCCGCCAACAACACCAAACCCTGCACCGAGCACATTCCCCTACTCAGCACGTACTGACTCAACGCTCCACCAGCGCTATGCGCTACCAGTACGACCCTTGTTTTCTCCTGCGCTTGGATTCTTTCCTGTTCCAGCTTCTCGGCCGCTTCGATGCCAGCCACGAGATCCTCGCCTATCGCATGCCGCCCGGTGAAGTACATGCGCCAGAAACCCGGATACCAGCTGCTGCCATGACCACGATAGCTGATAGCATAGCATGGATATCCGTGACGAGAGAAAAAGGTGAGGTAGGCGAGCCAGACAGAGGCACAGCCGAAGCCGCCGTGGGCGAAGAAGAGTGGCGGTTTTGAAGTTGGAGTAGATGGAAGCGCAGAAAGGAGTTCGAGGGGTCTGGACGGGGCTGAGATGTAGGTACGAGTTATGCCGGATGGAAGGGCTGTTGGCATGGGTGGATTAGGCGTTGGAGCGCGCCATTGCAGGGCGAAGGGACCGAATGGCATTGTCTCTTTTGTGCTGATATTCGTTGTTGTGCTACTGAAATGTATGTTCGGTCTCAAAGTTGATGATATGTGTTGAGTACCGTGTGATGAGACTTGTGTAGTGATCAATATCACCTTATCAAAGTCGGACTGCCATATATATGCCTGTTCTCAAATATAGACCATGCAGCATGAAGGGCGCACTGTGAAATGTGGACTCCACGTTGCGCAACGGTCAAGCTCTTGGCTTCGTGTTCATGCCTGAATCTGGCGGGCACAGGCGGGCAAGCATGAAGTGTCATTCAGCCGCACGACAGCTGTATGCTGGGCACTCTATATCATCGTCTCTAGGCACGGTGCGATGCTACCGTGACGTCGGAAAACATCGGAAAGTAGGCGTGCTGTTGACAGGGGTGCTCAGAAGAAATTGTTGTGTACGAGAAGTGAGGTTGCAAGAGTATCTTGAGTAGCTCCTGGCGGGTCCTAAAAAGCTACTAGGAACCCTTGCGATGCGTACTCCAACCTGCAATGTATGATTTTAGTATGATCATGACATCGGAAGACGTCTGAAAAGCATACCTGTGCGCCTGGAAGCTATGTATTGACTCCACAACTGCGTTGTCAGACGGTTACATCAACACTGGTTGGTCGTCACATAGCACAAAGGTTAATTGGAAGCAAATTGCAGATATGTATTACTGTTGTAGCAGTCATTGCCTCTATCCCAAGCCAAGAGAGGTACTGCCATACCATCTTACACCTATCCCAGAAATAAGCTGTGTAGCCTATGGTACAAGAACCTTGGTGTCGTCTCAGCTAATAACCCCACTGGTGAGAAAACCATAAGGAATGAATTATGAATAAGAAGCCGCCCCTGGCGACATGCAAGAGTACAAAATGGTATCATGCCCAAAAGATCCAATTCGCTTCAAACGCCGTGTTGCCAATATCCTTGTCTCTGCCTCAGATCAGATGACTTGAAAGGTATGAAACTTTCTTGCGATGACTTGCTCAGACACTGCCTTTTGCCAATCGAGATGAAAACACAAATGCACAAAGAAATCGGGAAGGAATGACTATAGTGAAACGTTGGCCAGGTAGAGACTGACAAATACAAAGGAAATAGCAAAAGAGTGGCGTGATGTGGCAAATGGCAAGTATCTGAAGCAATGTCGTGGTCAAAAAAATGTCGTCTACTCCAACTCCGATCCTCTGCGACGTGACGCCGTGCTCGACCGCTTCTGGATGTCCAGTAGCTTCGCTGAGCCGGCGCTGAGGTGCCTCACATGGTTCTTTCCGAGGTTGACGCTTTCTGCGCGCTGCACCATGACTGGCTCAGCATCGGAGGCCGGAGAGTCTGGCATCTCGGTATCGTCGGAGGTCCTTACAGGATCCTCAATCTTGGATTTGTCGGTCGTGTAGAAGCTCAAGAGACCTTCTCTAGACTTTACGCGGGGTTGGCGGTGGATAATGGTGGGCTGTCGGCCAGGAACACGCTTGACATGCTCCTCATCGGAGGACGTTGAGTGCTCCTGAGCGGCTGCAATGGTGTCTGGCTCTTCGTCTGACTCAATAGCAGCATCGAGGGCCATTAAGGAACTGCTGGCCTTCCTGCCGAGGTCGGTTGTTTGCCCCAGCTTGTAGTCATCCCCTGGCTGTGGAGTCAGCCTCTGAAAATACTCGTCATCTGCCATGCCGAGCTCTTCGTAAGAAGCGTTGAAATTCTCATTACGAGGTACAGACGATGACGTCACGCTCGATCGCAACTGAGACAGGTTTGAGGCTCGCTTTCGCGGCTTTCCGGAGAGCCATGAAGCTTCAGAATCCACTGAAGCGAGCGATGTTGACATAATATTCATGGGCGCGCCTGGGCTGACCGGCGAGTCCGATCTTGCATCAGCTGCTGGCATCTGGCTCCTACGACGAGCAGCGATTGCACTTGTTGCAGGTACTTCGGGTGATTGTACGCGGGAGTCTGGGGGCGAGAGGGGGAATTCTGGTAGGTCCTCCCGGAATTTCGACATGGTTCGCTTAGGCACGCTTGAGGGCCTGATGATTTGTATCGGCTGTGTGGCAGGTGCGGTCCCAACCAAGTGAGCGGGTAGCGGCTGGCGAGACATGGACTCTCGTGATGTGTTGGAGAAGGAGATCTCGGACGGGGTCGTTCTTCCTTGGTCCTGTGAATTACGCTTTCCTCTACGGAACAAAGACGCAAAAACGCCCATGCGTCTGCCGTCTGAGCTGCGGCGGCGGGTTGAGCCTTGCTTGTTGGTTGTCGTAGACTCGACCGTATCTACCGGGTGAATCGAGCCCTCTCTGAAAGGATCCTCATGCTGCTCAACAGACTGAATGGGCACTTCTTGTGCAAGCCTCTCAGAGATGAGCTCTGGTAGCATCGATACGTTTGACGGCCCACGAACGTGCGGCGGACCGGAGACGCTCCCGCGCGAATAGCGAATGGCACGAGCATCGGCGACGACAGGCTCCTCCATTGGGCTATCTAATGGAGTTGGCAGTTGGCTGTTCTCGTACTTCGGTGTCACTGGCAGAACCTCTACCCAGTCCGGCTGCTGGGGCGGGGTTGATGGGCGGACATCTTCCATTGGCGTTGATGTGTCCCTCTCAATTCCTAGTCCAACAACACCTGTCGCCGATCTTCGAGGCGTTCGAGGTGTGCCAGCGATTTCGGCAGCAGCAGTGTTCTGCTTCTCTGCCCGTCGCTCCAGGCGGCGTCTGAGTCGCTCGTGGTCTGCTCTTGCCTTCTTTTCCTTCTGCTTCTTATCTTTTTCCAGAATGTGTCGCAGTTCACCGGCGTCGAGTGTATCTGCAAGATCGTCGATCCGGCTCGTCCGGTTGAGTTGCTTCTCTTCTCGGCCACTGATGGGTCTCCGCTCCCTTCTCGAGTCGTTCCTTCCAGGCAATGGGGTAGGCGACGTGCGGTCTGCGGCATAGTGGTTTGAGCCTACGGAGCAGCGGATAGTCGGGCGCGGCGAGAACATGTCGAGTGCGCTCACGCGGAAGGCGCGCCGCTCCGAGGTCCCCGACATGGACGAATGTATCGAGTCCTGGGCAGGCAGCGAGACGTTGGAGGTGGGGCGTTCGAATCGGTGGTTCAGTGCGCCTTTCACTTTTTTGCTGTCGCGCCGCAGCATGCCACCGGAGTTGCCGGCCGGACGTTTCTGGGGCATTGGGAAGTGGAGAGCACGTATTTCTTCTTCTCGGATGTGGTCGTGCTCCCGTTGCCGCTTGCTAGACATGCGGCGGACCATGGAGTTACTGGCCGGCTGGCGCAGGGACTGTGGTCTTTGCAGCTTGGCACCACGTCCTCTGCTGGTGCCGGGCGGGGCAGGAAGGCTCGCGTGGGAGTGCGACTGGAAGTTGTACGGGATGGTGCCGTGTTCCTGCGTGACTGGACGTAGATGCGGGCTGTGCTGGAGGCGGCGTTGGCTGGGTAGGGCTGTGATGTCTTCCACGCTCGACTGGAAATAGGCCTCTTTGCGCAACGCCGGGTGGATATCTTCCATCTTCTCAACGTCACGGTTCGAGTCAAGCGAGCGCGAACTCCTGCGGCCCCTCTTACGGCCGCTGCGTTGGCGAGTCGGGCTGGCGACAGGCAGTAACCTGTCTGTAACTGCGACTGCTGTGGGGTCCTGGTCCGCTTTTACGGCTTTTAATTTCGCGGCCTTTCCGGTCTTTCTCCTCCCGAAGAGCCACGGCATGGTCCGTTCTGTCGCAACTGGCGACGAGGAGGACGAGGACGAGGTTGAGGCCCAAGTCGCGGTTGTCGCGCAAACGTGACCACGCGCAGCGCGTTGGTCGTCGAGATCGGCTATGTTTCTACTTTTGACGGCTGCATGGTTGAATATCGAAAACGGAAGTAGCGGGCGGGCAATTAGGGTTTGCGGCGTGCATGCGCTGGGCGACAAAGTTGATTGAAGTGAGAGACGGCGTGTGTGCGTGAGTGCGCGTGTGCGGTGTGTGTGGAAGGGATGGGTCTGAAGAGGAGGCGATGCAAGGTCGGACGGCTGATGCGACGCCCAGCCACGAAGGTCCAAAATTATACGGCACTTCGTTACGCACACGTTTGGCGAGCCTGTTTGTGGCAATACTGCTTACTTTAATAAGGCCTGCACCCACACGCACAGCGTTCGGCGAAGCAGCGTGTGGAGCCTGTTCAGGACTGGCCTTGGGCAACGCTCTTCTCTTCTGATCGACAGCACTTGAAAGCCAACTTGGTGGCGAACACTTGACTAGCGTCTGGGGCCCGTGCCCTGTCGGCCTCGACCTTGTCCATGCAGCCCGTGGCCCGTCATGGGATCCTTCTCGTCATCGCATGCACACTGCAAATCATAGGCTCTGCCAATAAAGGAGCGTCTCCTCCAGCGGTAGCAAGCGACACCGCAGCGGGCTATCTCTCGACCAAAATGCGATTCCTCTGTCATGGCAGGCGTCTCACAGATGAGCAAAGTTTGGTCCCCACCAGACGACAACTCACAAATGGACGGAAGTGTGCATTTTGCTGCAGGAAGTATTGGATTCTAGCACGCCTGTAGCAGGCCACGTCGGTCTTGGCCCACATCGCTTGCCGGGTCTCCAACCCAATGACGTGGTAAAACCTCAAAGCCAACGGCTGGACTGGGGCAAGCTGCAGGGCAGGAGGATTCGACACCTCATCCCACTCAGGTACCCGGGACTTGCATGTGTCACTCGTCCTGTCCATCCAGGAATTCCTTGTTGCGAATTTGAGGACAGTGGACTGACTTCAACCTCAATACATAACTGGATTCCCTCGTGTCAGCCCCTTGCGGTGGTGCGACAGGATGAGCATGGCAGGTTAACGTTTCGAAAGCGAGATGCTGTGTTTTATCGTGTCATACCGCCCACATGCATGCAGGTACTAAAGGACATATGTGTGACAACTAAACGCCCATAACGTGAACATAAGCTCAAGCTCAACACAGTAGGTCCTGGCTAGATTCGAAGTAATGTGACGACACTCTTGCAAAGATAGCCATAATTCCGACTCCAACGCAACACTACGAAAGACCCTTGCGTTTTCTTTCATTCCGTCCTGGATCCTTGCTCTAGACCTTGAGCTCTCGCGTACCTCAGCGAGCAATTCTTGACCGAAGCAACTGTCTTGAAGCGCCAGCCACAGCATGCGAGCCTTACCCCAGAAAGACAGCGCTCTGGCATGTGTGAACCTCAAGCAGACAATCGGAGCAAATCTCGTGCAACAGCCAATCGTACAGAATTCCATGCGCGGCCCAGAGTAGTACAAACACGACCAGCTGAAGTCGTGGTCGCGTGAACTTGCACTGCCGCAGCCACGACAACGGGGCCGCATGGTAATGGGGGCACGGACATGTCTGTAACATCTAGGAAGTTGTAGTCATTGGCTGGCTCGAACGGGGGAAGTGAGATGAGCGGAGATGAGGTTCGGCTCGTCTTGCTAGCAGCATACAGGATTGTGATTACTGGACAGGGGGCGTCGTCGAAGGACATGCAAATCCCGATGCTGAACACATTTCTGGAACTGCGTCACGTTGTGTTTAAAGCGCTCGATCTGCTCCATGCTTTTGATTTGAAAATGTTGAATTTGACGCCCTTCGATAATTCGCCCCCACAACCGATTGCAACGCAGTCGAATCGATATAGGCTGTAACTAAGTGGATTACGAAGTAGAATCATCGACTTCTTAGACTCTAGAGTCGGTGGGTTTGGGCCTCGTTGGCACACCCTTCGAGTCCAGGTTCCCTTAGAGCGAGATCACCAAACAGTTGTACCTTGTGCGAATGCCTTCCATGGTGCAAGATGAAGCCCCAAGACCCGAGGGCCTGTCCCGTTGTATTGTCAGTCACAAAAAGATTCAAGCCCATGGAACAGGTATCGACAACTAGCCAGACACATTACTTCGGTGCTGGTAACAGGCTTCATGGCGATAGAATGATGTAGAGAGTTCCGTGAAAATGTACCACCGGGGGTATGATGCTTGCCGTAGATCGCAAAGCCCTATGCAGCCTGTGTCAACTCAACTGATATATGCGCTAGGCCTATCCGGGCATGGTCGGGCTGCGATTGCCTCGCAACCGGCCGAAAGTAAACAAACACTGAACACACCACACCGCGATCACAGATTCAACGACGCCCACAAACAGGTCTGCATCAACGCCAACAACATGTCTTACAATCCGCGCATGAGCATGGCGCCTCGCGGTACTTCGCAAAACCAGCGTGCCCCAGCTGCAAACGAGCACGATGCCTTCATGACATTGGTACGGAACACAGCCTATCGCCCTCAGGTTGAGCGCATTGCTAACAGGCATTAGCCAGACAGTGAGATTGCTGGCTGCATCTCTGATATTGGTGTTAAGTTCACCGTGCTGGATCTGCAGAAGCCAAACCCGCAGATCATCCAGAAGGTCTTCGAATTCCTGACCGAGCTGATCATGAACACTACACGCGACGTGGTTGCGCCGGCGATGCGCGCTGCTTCGGAGGATATGTGTGGCGACGACGCAGAGCGTATCTTCACAAGCGATACCAGGGATCTGATGGCCTTCTTCGTCATCTTGAAGAAGCTTCTGCGGGAGGTAAGCAGCCTGCGCTCTCGTGGCCACAGCGGAAACTAACCTCAGTAGTGCGGCATCCACGACTTCGCATTCAGTGATCTGTACAAGCCCACCCATGGCCGTCTCGTCAAGATCTTCTCGTACATGATCAACTTCATACGCTTCCGCGAGTCGCAGACCGATATCATCGACGAACACTTCAACAAGACCGAACGCACAAAGCTCCGCATCGAGCAGCTATACACCGACAAGGAGGCCAAGGAGCTCCAGCTTGCAGACCTCGAACGCAATCGCGCCACGACGCAACGGCTCATGGAAGAAAAGGAGAAGCGCAACAATGAGCTGAAGAACAGATTACTGGAACTGAAGAGGGGCCAAGAGGCGGTCGCAGAAAAGCTTGAGCATGCGCGAGCAGAGGCAGCGAGGCTCAAAGAGCTGCTCCAACAGAAAGTGGAAAACAAGGAGAATGTGCAGCGCGAGGTCCGGAAGCTGAAGCCGTACACTGAACAGAGCCCCACGGCCTTGGAGGACTCGCTGCGCGACCTTAACGACAGACTCACGGGCGACAAGACGCAGATCGACACACTTGACCGCCGAGCACGCGCTCTCCAAACCTCGACCGACTCATTTAGTGTCGTGACAAGCGATGTCACTGGATGCACACGACTACTGACAGACGTGCAAGCGGACCTAGCCAAAGAGGAGGAGGAGCTGGCGAAGGCCGGAAGACACCGCGACGCACTCGCGGACCGAAGCCAGAACGTGCGCGACGTAGAACGACAAGAGCGACTTCTGCAGAAGCAACTCGGCAACGTCAACGCACGAACAGACAAGCTCAAGACCAAAGCCGAGGAAGAAGCCGAGCGCGCGAAGAAGCGCATGGAAGAACTGCGCGACACACATTCCAAGCTCGCAGAAGAGAGGGGCGAGAAGGGGCGTGAGATGGAGCGACGACGCGTGCGGATCGAACAGACTGAGAAGAAGATGGCGGAGCTCAAGGACAATATTGAGAATGAGGTGCATGCTGCGCATGATGAGTACCTCAAGATGGAGAGCCACATCAAGCTGTACATCACGGAGATGGAGCAGAGCATTTGATTCCGGATCGTATGGAGATACATCGGCGTTTGGGGCGCCCTGGCAGAGTACTTGTGATGGTGTGTTGGACAATGATACCTTTTCGTTACGTTTTGTTGAGGGCCTTCTTCATCATGTTGACCTCCGGGTGATTGTGCAACAAAGACGACGTTGACCAAAGTAGAATACGGGTATATTACTCGACTGCGTCCTCGCTATTTGCAAACATTTCCACGCCGTCCATATGATTACACCTTGCACCACTTTGAATGCGCCCAAATCCTTCCTTACATGCATTCCAAAATGCCCAAATCATTAGAGACCGAGATGCCTTTTTCATCCACGAACACCTGGTATAATCACGAAGACCGGATATCCCGCTGAGAATGCACGAAATGAGTATGCGCGTCGCAGAACAAAAGAAACACGAGAGAGACCTACCGAGCGGGATGGAAGGGATTCGTAGGCTTGCAGTATGCGCGCCGAAACCTGTGGATGGTCGGGGTGAAAATGGTTGAGCCGAGTGGTTACTTCAATGGTCTGTTAGCCGTGCCGGAAATTCATGCTCAAATCATGCCTACCCATCCACCAATATAGGTGATGAAGTTGTCCACCATGGTGACCCAATCCTGCCCGTTCAGCGTACCCACCCGTCTCTTTTCCCACAGCCCCTCCACCATCATGGCCAATTGCGCCCTTCCCTGCTCGCCCGCGTCCTTGGTCCCGTCATTCCGCACAAGCTTCACCAAGCCACCAACGTACTTCTCCGAAAGATCGATCTTGAAGCTCGCGTCGCCGTCAGGCGGGGAGTACATCTGCTCCCGTGCACTCGGCGCAATGCCGGCAACGCTAGGGGTGATCTGTACGAGCTGGCCGTTCAGCATGACGCTCTGGGTGTGGGCGCGCTTGGGCTTGAACAGGGTGCCGCGTACGGACAGCTCGACAAGGCGCAGGGAGCCGGCGCCGTCTCCCAGTCGAATGATCCAGTGCTGGAAGCCTTCGTACATCATGCGGAACTCGACCTTGACGGTCCATGTGTTGTAGCTGTAGAAGATGGCGAGGGCCTCGGAGCGGACTTGGCGCGAGACGGCAGCGAGCGGGTGCTGGATCTTGTCGAAGGCGGTGGCGATGCAGTAGAGCAGGGGTTGCTTGAAGACGAGCTCGTCGCAGTGGCGGTAGATCTGGTGGCGGATTTCGGGCGGGAGGGTGAGGAGGGTCTGTGGTGGGGAGGCCTCCTCGTAGGGCGGGGCGTCGTCGAGACGTTGGTAGGCCGGAGGGCGGTCAAGGACGATGTTGTCGATGCGGCCCCTTTGTTGGAAGGCGGCCCACTCGTCCTGCAGGCTCGACTTGCGGTCATGGCTGAAGTGTTGGTCGTGGCTGTGGTTTCTGGAGTGGGACGGGAGCGAGAGGGCGAGGTCCTCCATGCAGTTATCGTCGGAGGAGGAGGAGTCTTCCGGGGACAGCTGCAGCTTCTGCAAGCTCGCCGCATCGGGCAGGCAGCCATGGCTCTCAAACAACACCACCATGTCGTCGTCGTGGCGGAACACATCCGTCGCATCCGAGTCGCTGTCCGTGTCCGTGTCCGTGTCCATGTCGACGTCGTCCGTGTTCCGCAGCAGGTACCTCGCCATCTTGGGCGGCAGCTCATGCGACGGCGAGCTGGGAGAGGGCAGCTGCGTGGCCGACCGCTTGCTCGAGGTGCGCACAATGGTGCCGTCCTGGGCCACTTTCCGCCCGCGCGCCTGTTCCGCCCCGCCGTCGCTGCTCGTCGTGCTGAACCTGCTCGCCTCCGCCCCGCCCTCACACAAGCCGCAGCTGGTCGACGGCGCCGTCGTGTCGAGCGCCTGCAGTTTCGGGGAGCGGTTGTCGGCCTTCATCGCCTCCGCATCGTCGGGCGGCGTCTGGCCCGTCACCGAGTATCTGCGCTGCATGACCATAGCTGGTGGTGGTGGTGGTGTTGGTGGTGGTGATAGGGAATTGCGACGGTGACGGTGACGGCGACGGCGACGGTGACGGTGTGCTGGCAGGCAGGCAGGCTGCACTGCGTGTTGGCCCCAGCGACGCGTACGGTATGGCCACGGGCGAGGCTTGCGGGGTGCAGTGCGCCGAGTGGAGAGGGGAGAGCCGTCTAATCGAACAGCGATGGAGACCTAGGTTAGGCTGAACAATAATGGACACGAAGCGAGCGACAGCACCATGCGAGGTGAGCGAGTGAGTGTGGAGTGAAGATGGCGATGGCGATGGCGATGGCGATGGCGATGGCGGGCACGAGGAAATGAGGCGTGTCCATGTTCGCGGCATTGCTGCGTTTCATGTCGCCAGCGGACATGCGACAGCCAATTTCTTGCCGTCAGCTTGTGATGCGTGCACTGCCTCCATACCCACGCTGAATCTCGCGTGTAACCAATCCTCTACCCCTACACCGTACGAAGCCACATGTTTTGGCATTGCCATGCTGGGTGGAGAAGGTTTATTGTGTCTCTTCGAGTTGGGTGCTGCTCACTTCTCCAAGATCCCGTGACAATGTTTCTACTTGTGCACACATGCATTTTAGTTCCTTCACCCTGTTCAATTATCGAGTACCCTTTACTAGGAGCACCTGAACTGACGTTGTGTCACCATGGTCATGCATTCGCTAGTCATGTCATGTAATATTGCGAACGAGTGTTTCTATGTAATAAACAGTCCCTGTCCTGTTGAAGGAGCCTACCACCATCACGTCTTCATCACAACCCCTCAAAGGGCCACCGTGTTGAAGCAGTGCTTGCCCTAAACCACCATCTTCACTCCCGTCCTACAAACCACCCTTCTTCTTCTTCTCTTGCGTCACAGGCTCCCGGACCATGATGTCCAGAGGAATGTTTCTACCCCCCCGCTGCAGCTGGATCGTACGACGCTCCTCGAACCCGAACTTGCGGTAGATTGGAGGGTTAGAAGCGTTGCTCGACTCCAAGTAGCAAGGGCGCCCCCCATCGTCTGCCAGCTTGGTGACGTGCTCAATGAGCTTACGAGCATGTCCCTTACCACGTCCTGCTGGCTTTGTGCCGAGATAGACCAGGTACCAAGCCTCACCCTCACGCTCTCCCAACGTAGTATGCATCGTGTCGTGCAAAAGAGGGAGGAATTCGTCAAAGAAACGGCGCTTGCCTTCGGGCGAAAGACGGTAGTTGAGACGCCACATGCCACTCCGGAAAATAGTCATGTAGTCATCCTAGAGATAGATGTACGAAGTCAGTGTATGTCTTACATGCATTTCGTACATACGACTCTGCTTACCATGTTCTGACCCGGTGGCATCCTTACTTCAGTTAGCAGCGAGCTCACAGATCTTGACACCAACATACCACAGCGCCACGGCTTCGAAGTCTCCTATAGTGGTCACCAGTCCCTTGAGGATGTGAGCATATGTTACGTATTCGAGGATCTCGACATGCAGAGCCCACTTCTCCTCTTTGGTCCAGTGCTCACGATCAGGCACCTCAACGAAATAACGAGCAACGTCATCCTCACCAAACGCCTCTGCAAGACAGGCCGCCGCTTGCCTGTATTCGGCGGCTGTGACCACACGAATGCCATCAGTCAGCAGAGGCACGGTAGCAGTAGACTTCTGCCTCAGGAGTCTGAAGCTGGCAGGGACGTCGTTAATCCTGATGCTAGCCGGCTTCAGGGCTGACTTTGCGTCGACAAAGTTGCAGGCAACAGATGTGACGGGACTGCTGAACGTTTTCGCCATGATTGCGATTTGGTTCGTAACTTTCTACCAGTATTCAGATGGGATCTGCCGCTTCTTTTGATGATGGGGACAGTCGTGGAATACGCCAGCGTGAATCTGCGTGTGGAGCTAAGGCGGCTCGCCGGAAAGATCAGTCACTTGAAGGTAGGTGTTTAGATGAAGACCTCGGTTCAAACAACGCTGCTGTTTGCGCATCAGTTTGGTTCCGAATGTTGGCAATTGGGCAAAGCAGGAGCCGTGGCCATCGATTGCCTGCCATACTGTACCTTTGTCGCTGTGTGTTCACGTTTCAGCTGGGCGCGTGGTATCTCCTGTATGGACTTTGGAAAGCTGAGATCTCGAGACAGTTTCGACTCGAGACGGATAGCGCAAAGAAGTGCAGGCTTGGCGTATGTCAACCGACATCAATTTGAGGTTGGCGGAAATGTTCTTATGCGGCAGAGTCAGTGGCAGGAAGAGTGACCGGTGATTTCAGTCGTGTTGGCAGTAACTGGTTATCGATATGCAACCTCGTGTATGGACTGATGGAGGTTTAAGTTTGGTCGCAGGTTGGTTGGTATTTGTTTTTTATTCGTTGGCCGTTCGTCACAAGGCCAGTAGCGACACTGCTGTACAGTGGCTTGGCTGGGCGGCGTATCGTGAAGCAACCACTGGATGACAGGCTGCAGCGTGATCGTGGAGTTGGAGTGCAGTTGACTACGGTTGGTGCAAGCAGAGTGACGTGTGAGGTGCCAGGTAAGATAAGAGGAGATACATTCGAAAGGGAGGAAAACCAAAGCTTGATATACTTCCCCCCTATCCATGTGGATCCACGCAAACTTCGGGTAGAGGTGGAGTCCGTGTTGCAGTGTTGCAGCGCGATCTGTACCATTAGCTCAGCCAGCTGGATTCCTACTCTCACCAATCGTCCGACTGACATGAGCTTCATGCCCAGTCTACTGCGGCTCAGTGTCCCTAGTTGTACTGCTGTACTATTGTCACACCTCGTTTGAGGATCCGAAAACATTTGGCCGTTGGGCCTGCTGTCATCTGTAGTCATGTGGCTGTCCGTCTTAGTAGCTGTCGGTTGCGCTGACGTTAGGTGACAGAGTGTGGGGTTGATGAACGAAAGGTCGGCTGGACTTTCTGCAAGAAGTAAGCGCAAAGGTTCGTGCTTCCCGGCCTATCAACGTCGAGGAGAGTCGTGTCCGGCGAGTATTGTACTTTACTGATCTGAAGCGCTCTCAAATGCTGGTTGAAGGGACGATCACATACTCTGTGTATCAAGCATGGCTCATACTCAAAGTATCAATGGTCGGGCGACTAGCGGTAAGAATAAAGGCGTGATAAGAAGGGACCATGTACATAAGTATGCGGGTTTGGTGATACCAATACTTGAGGTTATAAGAGTGTCAAAAGCCTCATATTAGACGCAGGTCGTAAGCAAACGGGCAGTTCTTGACCACGGCGCTTTATACGCTTTGAGCAGGTCCCAGAACAAGTTTTCGGCCCTAGTTTTGATGCCAGAGCTGATAGGGGTACATTACGATATGAACGTGAGGGGAATCTTGTGGAGAGCGCTTTAGCTTGCTAAGATTCAGTTTGAGCCCGCATAGGCTGCCTCACTTTATGTTGGACATGGAACGGCTAGGTCAGGAAGACAGCCTCCTCCAGTGTAGGTGCGTATGGTGAGACAATGAGCAAATTCGCTGATGTCTCTCTGACACCTCAAAAGACATGTCCTATCGAGCTTACATCCGCCGAATTTCTGTTTCTCCGAGGTAATTTTCGAGGCCGGAGTCAAGATGGTCCCACCACTCGTACAACATGCTCTCGCAAATGAGCTTGAACCACGGTGTGAACTTGAGCGACGGGTCCTTAAACATGGTCTTCAAGTCCTCCTGCGAGACGAATCGGGAGTCGCGCACTTCATTGGGATTGGTGTTGAGGTCTACGTCGGCCTTGATAAACAGGATGTAGTCGACTGACAGGTGTTAGCAATAGTCCGCAAGGAGAATATATTGCAAAGTCGAGTTTGGGTCGCGCCCCAGGCATACATACTCTCATGCTCGCCCCACTTGCCGTCACTCGGCGACTTGTAGTGTATCCGGGTCAGGAACTTGAAGTCGTCAATGGGCACCTGAGCGGACGGAATCCCAAGCTCATGGTCCAGCTTGCGCACCGCCGCTCGCCGAACTCCTTGTACCGACGCATCTAGCCCAACGCCAGTCTCGCCAGGTATGCCCAGAGGATGCGAACAGCAGGTGTTGGTCCACATGTCTGGGAATGTGATCTTCTCGGTCGCGCGTTGTTGGAGTAGGAGTTGGTTCTGCGAGTTGAATAGGAAGACAGAAAAGGCGCGGTGGAGGAGTCCTCGGTCAATGTTCTCCATGAGGTGGCCTTTGACAGGTCAGTACAACGTCACTCTTGAGCTTCGAAGCACATACACAGCTTCTTGGTCGCGCTGCCAATGGGAATGTCATTGTTGTCCAGCACGATGCAGACCTCGTCCATCAGCCGAATCTGCTCCTCGTCGTATCCGTCCAGCGCGTGGTCGGCGGTGGCCGAGTTGTGCGACCCGCCAATGAGGTCTGTGTTGACCTCTGGAAAGAGTCGCAGCACATTGTCCGCAGTGATCTCTGGCTGCTGGGTCACCGTAAGGAGAGTAGGCGCCTCAGTGACGGTGGAAGTAGAGCTCATAGTGGTGATACTGCCCCAGAGGAATTGAAGAGGACGTGTAAGTGCTCGCGTGTCGAGTAACTTCTGGTTGGCCTTGTTGGGGTGGCGGCACTAAATAATCGAACAGAGGGACCCGCGGATCCCTGCATGGACCCTGCCCAGGTGAGCAACAATGTCAATCAACATGCCGTGAGCTATCAAACCACTTATCATGGAGAACATATTATGGTCGTCATTCATTTGCGTTACTCTATGTACACGACGACACTTCGTCGACCCCAGGTATCAAAACAAGACTTTTCCGTGACCGGAAGAATGCTGGAACACGCACCCCCCTCGTCCCAGATACGAGCATAAACGCCAAATCCCATACTTCGTTACTCTCCGCATCAGGCAGCTCCTGCGTTCGCCGCGGTCTCCAGTTCCCGCTGCTCCTTGAGGCCGCCTAAACCCTTCTCGACCTCAGCAAACTTCTTCGCTTCCTCCGGTGTCAAGCCCGGCAGCAGGGGCTTCTCCTGCTCGCTGTGGAGATTGTGGTAGTACGTGCGGATAATAGAGTCTGTATCGTCCAGCGCAATCTTGCGAACGTCGGCAATGGCCTTGATCTTGGCCGTGCACTCCTTGTACTGTGCATCAGACATCTTGATATCAAGCTGCTCTGCACGGCTCTTGATGGCATTCCAGCCAGTGAGCCTGCTCGCAAAGTGAACATATCGGGACATGCCGAAGTCCTTGGGGTCGATGATCTCGTATGTAGATGGATTGTTGAGGATGGCCTTGGCGTGAATGCCTGCCTTGTGGGTGAATGCGCAGAATCCGGTGATGTAGTTGTTGAATGGCACGTTGACCTCAACTAGGTCGGCAACGAGGTCCTCTACCTCCTTGAGCTTCTTGATGTTGTATCTGGAGAGAACATAGTCCCGGTCCGCAACGATCATGCGGGCCATGAGTCCTCCAAGAGGCGTGATACCGTTGCGTTCGCCAATTCCGAGAACTGACGTATCCACGTGGGTGGCACCAGCTTCCAGCGCGCAGAAAGCGTTGGCAATGGCACATCCAGAGTCGTTATGGAAATGAGTCTCGATATCACACGAGACCACGCCACGCAGAGTCCTCACGAGGTCGTAAACCTGGCGGGGACTCGCACAGCCAACTGTGTCGGCAATACCCACACGGTCGACACCGACCTTATCCACAGCTGCGTAAAGCGAAAGCAGATCGACAAGGTCCGACCTGAACGAGTCCTCTGAGCTGAACCGGATCTCCTTGCCCTTGCTCTTGACGAACTCTATGACCTCGATCGCGGTGTTCTTGATGTACTCCATGTCCTTGCCATGGCTGTGTTCACGGAGGTGACTGGAGGTTCCGATGACGACGTCGAGACCATCAACGCCGGTTTCGACAGCGATCTTGGCGTCTCCAAGATGGCATCGTACGTGGGTGAGGATCTTCGCCCTCAACTAGTCACGAATTAGTGACAGCGAGTGCGATAAGGGACAGTGCACTTACTCCAAGCTTGCAGATAGCCTCACAGTCCAGTCTTGATTGCTCCGAAGCAGCGGGGCTGGTCAATTCGATGTCTGGGGAGCAATTAGTCTAGGCACTTTGCAGCCGAGGTGCCGCGGGGCAGACATACAGTCAACACCAAACTCGTCGAGGGCGCGTGCGATCTTGATCTTGGCTTCCAGGTCGAAATAGGCGTTGGCAAACTGCTCGCCTTCCCGTAGAGTGCTTTCTGTGATGAACGTAAGCCATATCCTTTGCGATCTGCGTCATAGCACCTGCAATACGAGGCCCGTTGCGCGCCCCTCCGAACGCGCTCGGTGGCTGTTGCAGCGATTCGTGACCCAGATCCAGCAGCCTGTCTATCCTCACGATCTTTCCGCGTGTTCACTACGCCTTGGACGAGATGTTTGAGGATAGACAGCTTTGTGCGAAATGACGTACCGATGATCTTGAAGTTGCCCACATTCGAGAGAAAGTCGCCCACGGCAGCGTACGGCCCTGCCTTTGCAGTTGGGCGCGGGGCAGGTTTGACGGGGATGGCTGTGAAGCCCTCATGGTTGCCATTGGTAGTGCCGTTCGTGCCGTTCGTGGAGGTGCCATTTGTAGTGCCATTGGCATGACTGTTGGTGGGTTCTGCTGCTTCGCATGAGGTACACATGATGGCTACAATTCAGTGTGAGGGTGAGGATGCGGAAGAACAAGGTTGGCGGGTTCGAGGAGGTATTTGAAGTATTTGCTTGGTGAGTCAACGAGCCCAGCGACCAAAATTCTGCGTCGCAGCGATGATGAAAGCCGCAGCGAGATCGGTTGGTCTAGGCTCGATATGGCTAGGCTGTTGAACTTCTCCGTACACATTGTTCCCCCGCAACTTGGGGAATTCTTCCAACAGAGCAAATGACATTCGGTGCATTGCTCACCGCCTAATACCCGTGCATGGCTTTGTGTGCGGGACCGCTACTTAGATGCGAGTATCTCTGTCCCGACTCACATGTGTACCGGACTATGACCCCCTACCCAGCCGAACAGTTTTCCCATGTGACTCTGAATCCACTTAGGACTCATGAAAGTGGAAAAAACCATGAGATGCTCGGGGTCATTCAATTCCCCGTGGAGTAAGGAAGCGTTCGTAACCTTCCAGTCACATATTCTGCCGTGCAGTGAGTCCTGAAGGTTGACACTATAAGTACGAGCACCCTCGTAGTCGGACACGATACCTGAAGTTCAACTGTCTTTGACTTCTCACTTCTTCAACTCTACAACCTTTCTCTCAAAACTCTTCCCGCCCTCCTCTCTGTCGAC
>Ga0265780_10000112_pt1 | contig 130364 bp, 108 predicted proteins | sample P1T30metagenome_FD_192432 | JGI IMG/M metagenome (GOLD analysis project Ga0265780, IMG submission 192432) | Plant litter microbial communities from East Loma Ridge, Irvine, California - P1 T30 | ecosystem: Environmental > Terrestrial > Plant litter > Unclassified | place: USA: California...
GTCCGGGTGGACGATAAAAACGATTTCATAGTGACGCATTCAGTACTCCTTGAGGACGTTTAAACAAATGCCCACCTCGGCGTCAAGACGAGTGTGGGAAGGGAAAGCCGGCGATTATAACCCGGATGATGGACATTGCCTAGGGGTGATCTGGCGCAACGTCACGTGCCTGATACTTCCCCTATATGACGCAAATGTAAAATAAACTCACGAATTCTCTTGCGCTGGACGAAATACTGTACAAAAATACAGTCTGTCCATATAACCAGTCTTATTCACATGCTCAAGCTCACAGCACGGCAAGCCGAGATCCTCAATCTGATCCGTGAAGCCATCGATAACACCGGTTTCCCCCCTACCCGCGCCGAGATCGCCCGTGAACTTGGCTTCAAGTCGGCCAATGCCGCCGAAGAACATTTGCAGGCGCTGGCGCGCAAGGGTGCGATTGAAATCGCCCCGGGCACGTCGCGCGGCATCCGCCTGGTCGGCGCGTCGGTGGAAACCGTCCCGATCGTCCCGGCCGCCATCATGATGGCGCTGCCGCTGGTCGGACGCGTCGCGGCAGGTTCGCCCATCCTTGCACAGGAACACGTCGAAGCAACGTTCAACGTCGACCCTGCCATGTTCTCGGCCAAGCCCGACTTCCTGCTGAAGGTGCGTGGCTGGTCCATGCGCGACGCCGGCATCATGGATGGCGACCTGCTGGCCGTCAAAAAAGTCGACAGCGCGAAGAACGGGCAGATCGTCGTGGCCCGCATCGGCGACGATGTCACTGTCAAGCGCTACCGCAAGACAGGCTCGCAAATCGAGCTGTTGCCAGAAAATCCGGATTTTAAAATCATCAAGGTCGACCCGGAAGACGAGTTCGCCCTGGAAGGCCTCGCAGTTGGCCTGATGCGCAGCTGGACGTAGTGGCAACGATCAGGGCGCGCAGCGACGCCATCACGCTCTACGGCGCCCGCGAGTCCGGCCATGCCTTCAAAGCGCGGGTGCTGCTGGAAATGGCGCAGCTGCCGTACACGTTTCACGAAATCGACCTGAAGCAGGCGCGCGGCGAGCGCCTGCCGTCGTTTCGCTCGCTTTCGCCCTATGGCGAAGTGCCGGTGCTGCTCCACAACGGCCGTATCTACGCACAGTCGAATGCCGTGCTGCTGCACCTGGCGGCGCACAGCGGTGTGCTGGAAGGCGAGACGCCAGCGCTGCAGGAAGGCGTGCGCCAGTGGCTGTTCTGGGAAGCGAACCGCATTGGATTTTCGTTGCCGAACCTGCGGTACGCGTTGCGGGTTGGCGGGGAACATCCTGCCGTGGTGAGCATGCTGCGCGCCCGCTTTGACGACGACATTTCCCGCATCGATATTGAATTGGCAGATGGCCGTGATTTCATTCTTGGCGCAACGCCCACCATTGCCGACATCGCGATGAGCGCCTATCTGTTCTGGGCCGGCCAGGCCCAGGTAGCCGTGCCAATGCATGTGGCCGGATGGCTTGCCCGCATCAGCAACTTGCCGGGCTGGCGCCATCCGTATTCGTTTTACGCCTAGGCGTTCAATGCATTGCCGAAATCGGCCAGCAAGTCAGCCGTCTCTTCAATGCCCACCGACACCCGGATCAGCGAATCGGCAATGCCCATGCTGGCGCGCCGCTCCGGCCCCATCTCGAAAAAGATGGTGTGCGCCACTGGAATGACCAGCGTGCGCGTGTCGCCCAGGTTGCTGGCCGGGATGCCGACTGTCAGCCGGTTCAGGTAATCGAAGCAGTCGATCCCGTCTTTTAATTCAAAACTGCACAGCGAGCCGCCGGCGCGGAACAGCGCGCTCACCAGCGCGTGCTGCGGATGCGACGCGAGGCCCGGGTAATACACAGCTGCCACCCGGTCATCGGCTTCCAGCATCTGCGCCAGCGCCAGCGCATTGGCGCACGTGCGCTCCATGCGCAGTGCCAGCGTTTCAGCGCCCACGGCAATGTGATGCGCCGCTTCAGGGCCCAATGACGCGCCGAAGTCACGCAGCGCTTTCGCGCGCAGCTGCGACATGCCTTGCTGCTGCTTCGGTTGCTTCCGGAAATTCGGCGCGATGTTGGGGTACGCGCTCCAGTCGAACAGGCCCGTATCGGTCAGGCTGCCACCGAGCGCCATGCCATGTCCGCCAATCGACTTGGTCAGCGAATTGATGACGATGCCGGCGCCCACCGCTTTCGGACGGAACAGGTACGGCGTGGTCATCGTGTTGTCGACCACGTACAAAATGCCCCGTTCACGGCACAGCTCGCCAATGCGTTGCAAGTCCGCCACCTGCGTGCGCGGGTTGGCAATCGTTTCGACAAACACGAACCGCGTGGTTGGTTTCAACACTGCAGCCACGTTGGCCACATCGGTGGCGTCGACAAAATCCACATCGACGCCCTGCCCCGCGACTGTCTGCCACAAGCTGTTGGTGTTACCGAACAGGAAGGACGACGACACCACGTGGTCGCCCGCACGCAGCAGCGCCTGGAACAGCGCGCCAATGGCGGCCATGCCAGTGCCGAAGCACAGGCTGGCCACGCCGTCTTCCATCTTCGTGACTTTTTCTTCCAGCGCGGACACGGTCGGGTTGCCCTGGCGTCCATACCGGAACCCCGGCTCCTTGCCCTGGAACACCGAGGCCAGCTGGCGCGCGTCGTTGTAACCGAACGCCACCGACGTATGCACCGGCTTGTGCAGCGACCCATGCTCGATCGCCTTGCGGCGGTCGTTGTGCAGGATCGTCGTGGTAAAACCGTAGTTGACCGTGTCCGTCATGATTTACTCCGCCGTGGCAATGGCCGCATTCAGGTTCAGCTGGGTGCGGACCGTATCTTCCGGCAGCGCCTTCTTCGGGCTGTTGCGCGCGTTTTCCAGGCGGTCGAGGTATTCCGGCGTGACGTCCCCGGTGACATAAATCCCGTCGAAACACGACGCCTCGAAGTTTTTCAGGTCCGGATTGACGTCCGAAATCGAGCGCTTGAGTGCATCGACGTCCTGGTACACGAGCCGGTCAGCCGTGATTTCGCGGCACGTCTCTTCGGTGGTGCGGCCATAGGCGATCAGTTCGTCGCGCGTCGGCATGTCGATGCCGTACACGTTCGGGAACAGTACCGGTGGTGCGGCCGACGCGAAGAAGACATTGCGTGCGCCTGCTTCACGGGCCATCTGCACGATTTCGCGGCTGGTGGTGCCGCGCACGATGGAGTCGTCCACCAGCAGCACATTCTTGCCCTTGAATTCGGAACCGATGGCGTTGAGTTTCTGGCGCACCGATTTGCTGCGGATGGCCTGTCCCGGCATCAGGAAGGTACGGCCGATATAACGGTTCTTGATGAACCCTTCGCGGTATTCGATGCCCAGTTTCAGTGCCAGCTGAATGGCGGCCGGGCGCGACGAATCGGGAATCGGCATGACCACGTCGATTTCACCGGTGCGGAACTCGGCGCGGATTTTATCGGCCAGGTATTCGCCCATTTTCAGGCGCGTGGCGTACACCGATGCGCCGTCGAGGATCGAATCGGGCCGCGCCAGGTAGACGTATTCGAATGCACAAGGATTGAGCGTTGGATTGTCGGCGCACTGGCGGGCGTGCAGGACGCCGTCGTTATCGATGAACACGGCTTCGCCCGGTGCAATGTCGCGCAAAAAGCGGAAACCGATACCTTCCAGTGCCACCGATTCGCTGGCGACCATGTATTCAGTGCCGGTCTCGGTTTCATTGACACCGATGCACAGCGGACGGATGCCGAACGGATCGCGGAACGCCAGCAAACCGTGGCCGGCAATTTGCGCGACCACGGCGTAAGCACCCTTGATGCGGCGATGCACCACCCTCATTGCCTTGAAGATCGCTTCCGGATCGAGCGACAGGCCGGTGGTGGCTTCCTGGATTTCGTGGGCCAGCACGTTCAGCAGCACTTCGGAATCCGAATCGGTGTTGATGTGGCGGCGGTCGTTGCGGAACATCTCCAGTTTCAGTTGTTCCTGGTTGGTCAGGTTGCCGTTGTGCGCCAGCGTGATGCCGAACGGTGCATTGACGTAGAACGGCTGCGCTTCTTCTTCGCTGGACGAGCCGGCGGTCGGATAGCGGCAATGGCCGATACCGGAGTTACCCTGCAGCGAACGCATGTTACGGGTCCGAAACACGTCGCGCACGAGGCCGTTGGCCTTGTGCATCGAGAACATGCTGCTGTGATTCGTTGCGATGCCAGCGGCATCCTGGCCGCGGTGCTGCAGCAGCAGCAATGCGTCATACAACAGTTGATTTACGGGTTGATGCGAAACGACGCCGACGATGCCACACATGGTGCACTCCTAAAGCTGGACGGACAAGACAGGAAAAAAATGAAACGAATCGGAAAATCTAAAAGTGGACGTACTGCGCCAAGGCCGGCGGCAGGAAAGGTTTGAGGGTACGGGCGCCGGACTCGGCCAGCGGCGACAGCAATGCGTCCTGCCAGAAGGCCTGCTTCGGTATCGCGGTCATGCCACACAATATGACGACGGCCAGCACGATCACAATACCGCGCGCGAGGCCGAATACACCGCCCAGGCCGCGGTCGGCCAGCGACAGCCCGGTCGCCGATACCACTGCGCCGATCGCCATCGACGCCAGCCCCATCAGGATGCGCACACCCAGGAACAGGGCGATATACGCCACCATCAGCCGGCCGGCGTCGCCGGGAATTGCGGCGGGCAGCATCGGCGCAAGCTGGGCGCCAAACATATTGGCCACGATAAAGGCAACGATCCAGCCCAGCAGCGACAGGATTTCCTTGACCAGCCCGCGCAGGGTGCTGATGATCACTGATGAAATGAGGACGAACAGTAACAGATAATCGAAAATCGTCACGCCGGATCACTCTCTTGCCGCATGCGTCATTGCACCGGAACCATGCTGCCGGACAAGCCCATGGCGGAGAGTTTGCCGCGGTTCTTTTCAGCCTCTTCCTTGCTGAACGGCCCCACCCGCACGCGGATCACATGCGCGCCGGTGGCTGTTTCGCTTTTCTGGGTGTATGAGCGCAGTCCGGCGCCGGCCAGCCTTGCCTGCAGCTCGGTGACTTTTTCCTGGCTGGCCAGGGCGGCCACCTGCAGGACGAACCGCTGCGACGATATGTCGGGCGCGCGCTCCACTCTGGCAGGCTTGTCTGCCCGGTCGTCCTTGTCTTCCAGGATCGCCAGTGCACGCGAGGTGTCGTCGCCACGCTTGTCCGCCAGTGGATGCGCCTCTGGCTGCTCTTCTTTTTTGACTGGCTTCGGCTTTTCAGGCTTGACCGTTTTCTCGGCCGGCTTGTCCACCTTGGCAGCCTTCGGCTCTGGCTTGGGCTCGACTTTCTTCTCCGGCTTGGGCGCAGGTTTTTCGGCCAGGACCAGCGGTGGAATCGGCTCATCGCGCAATTCGGTATCGTACCTGGACGTTTTACGCGGCGCCTCGGTCCGCGCAGGCGCTGGTGCCGGTGCTGGTGCGGCCGACGTCACGATTTCTTCGCGCTTGTCGAGCGTGTCGGCAGCGTCGACCGGCGCCGGTGCAGCAGGGGCCGGCAGCGCCGCTGCCCGCTCTTTCGAGGGAATCTCGATGGCAATATCGCCATTGAGGGGCTTCGGCTCGGAATCGAGCAGCATGGGAATGCCAATGATGGCTGCGACCGCCAGCGCAATAGCGCCGACCAGGCGCCGCCGCGCCCGTTTTTTCTCGGGCAGCACCGGGTCCGGGGCATCCTTGCGAGGCCGCCCTGCGGCGCCGCCGGCGTTCGACGCACGCTTGGCGCGCGCCTTTTCGCCAATCGCTTCATCTTCAGCGCGGGAGAAGTGGCCCTCGTCCTGGCCAAAGTTTTGCGCCAGTTTGTCTTGCTTGTTTTTTTTGGATGAAGAGAACAAGCCCATGCGATTTATTTTTTCAGTGAAGAGTGGATTTGCGGGCAGCCATCACGCCGGCGACGGTATAAAACGATCCGAAGACCACAATTCTATCATTCTCACCGGCACGGCTGACCGCGTTTGCGAATGCAGCGGCCGGGTCGGCAAACGTAGTGACGGTAAATTCACCTGGTTTTGCATCGGCCTTGGTGCTGGAGAGCGCGCGGTCGGCGATGCGCTCGGCCAAGGCATCAGGCGCTGCGCTGCGCGGCGACGGCAGCGCGGCCAGGCACCAATGGTCGATATGCTCGAACATGGGATTGATCACGCCGTCGATGTCCTTGTCTTCCATGACGCCAAACACCGCATAGGTGAACGGATGAAAGCCCATGTTGCCGAGGTTTTGCGCAAGCGCGCTGGCGGCGTGCGGATTGTGCGCCACATCCAGCACCACGGTTGGCTGGCCCGGCAACACCTGGAAGCGGCCTGGCAACTCGACCAGCGCCAGGCCGGTGCGCACTTCCTGTGCGCCCACCGGCAACGTCAATCGCAGCACTTCCAGCGCCGCCAGTGCGGCCGACGCGTTGAGCAGCTGGTTGGCGCCGCGCAGGGCGGGATAGGCCAGCGAATTGCGGCGCTGGCTGCGCCCGCCATAGCCCCACTGCTGCTGGTCGCCCGCGTAGTTAAAGTCGCGCCCCAGCAGCCACAGGTCGGCGCCGATCGCCGCAGCGTGGTCGAGCAGTGACTGGGGCGGCACCGGGTCGCTGCAGATGGCGGCCTTGCCTGCGCGGAAAATGCCGGCCTTTTCAAAGCCGATCTTTTCGCGCGTGTCTCCGAGGTAATCGGTATGGTCGATGTCGACCGACGTGACGATGGCCACGTCGGCGTCGATGACGTTGACTGCATCCAGGCGCCCGCCCAGGCCCACTTCCAGGATGGCCACATCAATTTGCGTGGTCGACAGCAGGTGCATGATTGCCAGCGTCGTGAACTCGAAATAGGTCAGGTCGATATCGCCGCGTTTTTCCTCGACCACGCTGAAGCTGGCGATCAACTGCTCATCGCTGGCCATCGCGCCATTGATGCGGGCGCGCTCGTTGAAGTCGAGGAAGTGCGGCTTGATGTACAGGCCCACGCGGTATCCGGCGCGCAGCAAAATGCTTTCCAACATCGCACAGGTCGACCCTTTGCCATTGGTGCCGGCCACCATGATGACCGGGCACGAAAAGGCCAGCGCCATGCGCTCCTTGACGGTACGCACGCGCTCGAGGCCCATGTCGATATGGGTTTCGGCGTGGCGGGACTCGAGCAGCGCGAGCCAGTCGGAGAGGGTCGTTGGAAGCATGGACATGGGAGGCTCGGAAAATGAAAAAACGGCGCAGCGCATTTTAACCGCGCGGCGCCGCTTTCGTGGGGATCTGCTGGATTTAAGCGATCACTTAAGCGATCACTTAAGCGATCACTTCAACCGGCTGGTTCTGCAGCAGCGCCAGCAGGTGCGCAATTTCTTCGCGCATCTTGCGGCGGTCGACGATCATGTCGACGGCGCCCTTTTGCACCAGGAACTCGGCGCGCTGGAAACCTTCGGGCAGCTTTTCACGCACGGTGTTTTCGATCACGCGCGGGCCGGCAAAGCCGATCAGTGCACGCGGCTCGGCAATCACGACGTCGCCCATGAAGGCAAACGAAGCAGACACGCCGCCCATGGTCGGGTCGGTGAGCACGCTGATGAACGGCAACTTTTTCTCGGACAATTTGGTCAGCATCGCGGTGGTTTTTGCCATTTGCATGAGCGACAGCAAACCCTCCTGCATGCGCGCGCCACCGGTGGCAGTGATGCAGATGAATGGTACCTTCTGCTCCAGCGCAACCTGGGCGCCGCGGGCGAAACGCTCGCCCACGACCGAGCCCATCGAGCCGCCCATGAATTCGAACTCAAAACAGGCCACCACGCACGGCAAGCTCATGATCGAACCACCAAGGACGATCAGCGCATCGGTCTCGCCGGTCGCTTCCATCGCAGCTTTCAGGCGGTCGGGATACTTCTTGCTGTCCTTGAATTTCAGGGTATCGACCGGCAGGGTTTCCTGGCCGATTTCATAGCGCCCGCCGGCATCGAGCAGTGAATCGAGCCGCTCGCGCGCGCGGATGCGCATGTGGTGGCTGCATTTCGGGCACACATGCAGGTTCGATTCCAGGTCGGAACGGTACAAAACGGCTTCGCACGACGGGCACTTGACCCAGAGGCCTTCCGGCATCGTCTTGCGGTTGGCGGCATCGGAGCGCTGGATCCGTGGGGGCAGCAGTTTCTCTAACCAACTCATCTGTTCTCCTTGACGGCAATTCTTAAGTTGGCCGTAGTGTAGCCGCTCGGGCGCGGCTTGTCGAATGGTTGCTGCCCCACTGCCAATGCATGCAATCGGCCTTGAGCAACCTCTTAGCGCAAGCAAATTTTACCCGCAAACCATAAGTGAGATTCAATTGAAAACTCACAGTTGTTAAGATTAAACAATATAAATATACTAATTTTTCCCACAATAAATATTGGAATCACAATGAACAAAGAGACGCTTGCACTGACAGCCCTGGCAATGATGATGTTGACGGCATGTGGCGGGGGGAGTGACGACAACAATACCAGCGCGGCGACGCCAGCACCTGTCGCCACGACACCCACCCCGGCCACGCCGGCGCCAGTCGCCACGACGCCGGCCGTCACGGCCAGTGCCGAGGGTGTCTACGAAGGGAGCTATGCGGGCGGCTTGACGCACCTGACCCTGGTGACCGATACCAGCCGCATGTATACCGTGCTGGGCACCACCACCGGCGGCGTCTTCGCCATCAGCCGTTTCCTGGAAGCGCCGGGCACCAGCAGCAACGGCGCCTATACCGCCACCGGTGTGCGCGCTTACGGCGCAGGCGCATCGGCTGCCGACGGCACCTTCACCGGCACGTACGCACCGGGCGCAAGCTTGAACGGCACGCTGCTGCTCGACGGCGTCAGCACGACGGTGTCCGGTACCGCGCTGGTCAACACCACCTATAACTACAATACCGCAGCCAGGCTGGCCAACGTTGCAGGCGCGTGGAGCCTGGCCGGTGTGGATGGCGCGAAGGTGACCTTGGCAGTGGGCGCAGACGGGAAATTTACCGGCACCAGCGGCGCCTGCGCCGTGACCGGCAGCCTGGCGCCCCGCCCTTCCGGCAAAAACGTGTTCACGTTCTCGGTGGTGTCCGGCCCGGCCCCATGCGCCCGTCCGAACGAGGTCATCAACGGCGTGGCAGTCGAGTTTTCGATTGGCAGCGTACGCCAGTTGATGGCTGCCGGCTCAACTGACACCCGCGCTAACGGCATCGCCTGGGTCGGCGCGCGCTAACTCGCCACGCTGCCTTGTTCCAACAAAAAAATAGGGTCAGTGTCGATTAAATTGGCAACTTTGAAAGTTGCTGATTAATTCGACACTGACCCTAATTATTGGCCAATAGCTTTTGAGCAAGAAGTTTTGGCGCACCGATCCTGGGGCGGAGCCATTGATCAGAGGCTATTGCAAAACAATTCGACTCTGACCCTATTTATTGGTTAGTTGGTATCGAGTGCGGTGCGGATGCTGCGGACGAAGGTTTCGACGGCGGCGACGGCGCCGTCAGGTGGGGCGTTTTCGATTTCCTGGATGATGCGGCTGCCGATGACGACGGCGTCGGCGACTTTGGCGACTGCCTTCGCGGTGGCGCCGTCGCGGATGCCGAAACCGACGCCGATGGGCAGCTGCACGTGTTCACGGATGGCGGCGACCCGGCGGGCGACGTCGGCGGTGTCGATGGTGCCGGCGCCGGTCACGCCTTTTAACGACACATAATACGAAAAGCCGCTGCCGACGCGGGCGACCTGCCTGATACGCTCTTGCGTCGACGTGGGTGCAAGCAGGAAGATCAGGTCGAGGCCGTTGTTGCGCATCGCCGTGGCGAATTCTTCACACTCTTCGGGCGGGTAGTCGACGACGATGGCGCCGTCGGCGCCAGCATCCAGGCAGCGGGCGATGAAATTGTCCACGCCGATCCGTTCGATGGGATTGGCGTAACCCATCAGCACCACTGGCGTCGACGGGTCGGTGGCGCGGAAGGTGCGCACCATCTCGAACACGTCGCGCATGCCGACGTTGAATTTCAGCGCGCGCTCGCAGGCGCGCTGGATGACCGGGCCTTCGGCCATCGGGTCGGAAAACGGCACGCCGAGTTCGAGGATGTCGGCGCCGCCGGCCACCATCGCATGCATCAGCGCGACGGTCGTGCCAGGGTGCGGGTCGCCGGCGGTAATGAAGGTGACAAGGCCGGTTTTACTGTGCGCCTTGAGGGCGGAAAAGGTCGTGGCGATTCTGGACATGCGGGTCTTTCTAAAAGGTGGATAAAGGGTGCAACCGGTTCAGTGCGAGGTGGATGCCTCTTCAGCTGAAATCCAGTCCCATCCTTTCAGCCACCGTGTGCATGTCCTTGTCGCCGCGGCCCGACAGGTTGACCAGGATAATCTGCTCTTTCGGCAGCGTTGCAGCCAGCTTCACGGCATACGCAATCGCGTGCGCCGATTCCAGCGCGGGAATGATCCCTTCGATGCGGCAGCAGTCATGGAACGCCTGCAGCGCTTCTTCGTCCGTAATGCTGACGTATTCGGCGCGCAGGCTGTCTTTCAGCCACGCGTGTTCCGGGCCGACACCAGGGTAATCAAGGCCTGCCGACACGGAATGAGTCTCGATGATCTGGCCGTTTTCGTCCTGCAGCAGGTAGGTGCGGTTGCCGTGCAAAACGCCCGGGAAACCAGCCGTCAGCGACGCCGAGTGCTTGCCTGAATCGAGCCCTTCTCCGGCCGCTTCCACGCCGACCAGTTTCACGCCCGGCTCGTCGATATACGGGTAAAAAATGCCCATCGCGTTCGAGCCGCCGCCAATGCAGGCCATCACGTAGTCGGGCTGGCGCCCCGTCATGCGCGGCATCTGCACCAGGCACTCTTCGCCGATCACCGACTGGAAATCGCGCACCATCATCGGATACGGCGACGGGCCGGCCACGGTGCCGATGATGTAGAACGTGTTTTCAATATTGGTGACCCAGTCGCGCATCGCTTCGTTGAGCGCATCCTTCAAGGTCTTCGAGCCCGACTCCACCGGCACCACGGTCGCGCCCAGCAGCTTCATGCGGTACACGTTCTGGGCCTGGCGCTTGACGTCCTCGGAACCCATGTAGACGATGCATTCGAGGCCGAAGCGCGCGCAGATGGTGGCGGTGGCCACGCCGTGCTGGCCGGCGCCGGTTTCCGCGATGATGCGCGGTTTGCCCATGCGCCTGGCCAGCAGCGCCTGGCCGATGACGTTGTTGATCTTGTGCGCGCCAGTGTGGTTCAGGTCTTCGCGCTTGAGGTAGATTTGCGCGCCGCCGGCGATCTCGGACCAGCGCCGCGCGTGGTAGACGGGCGACGGGCGGCCGACGAAGTGCTCGAGCTCATAGCGGAATTCGTCGAGGAATGCCTGGTCCTGGCTGTATTTGGCGTAGGCGTCGGTCAGTTCGGCAAGCGCGTGCGACAGCGTCTCGGCGGCGAAGCTGCCGCCGTACTGGCCGAAGTGTCCGCGCGCATCGGGGAACTGGTATTCCGGGGTTTTGAAGAGGGGTGCTGCGGGGGCGCGCTCAGGCGCTTCCTTGAAATAGTGGCTCATGGGGTGTCTCGCTTGCGTTCTGGATGGTGGAGTCAAAGCTGCGGACCGCGGCAATGAAGGCGGCGATCTTGCTGGCGTCCTTGATGCCCTTGGCCGCTTCCACACCACTGCTGATGTCGACGGCAAAGGGACGAACGGATGCAACCGCGTCAGTCGCGTTTTGTACGCTCAAGCCACCACTTAAAACGACCCGAGGCGCGAGCTCTTTTGGGATGAGGGACCAATCGAAAACCTTTCCTGCGCCGCCGTAGGCATCCACGTAAGTGTCGAGCAGGAGGCTCGAGAACCATGGGCTGGCAGCGCGGTATCGCTGCTCGCATTCTAGCAAATCGGCCGGGAGCGTGTCGGGCCGCACGCGGCACACCCGCATGAACGGACGCTGCACCGCCGCTGCGATGTGCGCGCACTGCTCTGCCGTCTCGTCGCCGTGGAACTGCAGCACCGCAATCGGCATGGCGTCGACCACTGCCCTCACCTCGTCCAGGGTCGGGTTGACGAACAGCGCGACGTTCGACACGAAAGGCGGCGTGGCCAGCGCCAGTGCGGCGGCTTGCTCCACCGTGACGTAGCGCGGGCTGGGCGGATAAAACACGAAGCCGAGCGCGTCGGCGCCAGCGTCGACCGCCGCGCGCAGGTCCTCTGCACGGGTGATGCCGCAAATTTTGATCCGGGTACGGCGCATGTCGATGACCTTTTAAAACCAGGGAAGTGGCGGCGCCGCTTCCTGCGGCAACCCCCACTTCGGATCGTAATCGATTTTGGCCAGGTACAGCCCGTCCGGCATGAACGTGGGCGCGGCCAGGTCGCGGTTGCCGCTGGCCAGCACCTCTGCCATCCAGGCAGGCGTGGTGCGCTGCAGGCCGACGTAGATGAGCGAGCCGACCAGGTTGCGCACCATGTGGTGCAAAAAGGCGCTGGCGCAGACAGTGAACACGATCAGGTCGCCCCGGCGCACGATCTCGAACGAATGCAGCTGCTTGATGGGCGATTTGGCCTGGCAGCCCGCGGCGCGGAATGCCGAGAAATCGTGGGTGCCGACCAGCACGCGCGCCGCTTCCTGCATCAGCGTGACGTCAAGCGGGCGAAACACCCAGCCGGCGCGCCCGGCCAGCAGCGGCGAGCGTACCGGCGTGTTGTAGAGGACGTAGTGATAGGTGCGCGCGCGCGCTGAAAAGCGCGCATGGAAATCGAGCAGTGGATCGCGCTCGGGATCGACCGCGATGGCGCTGGCCCAGCGCACCGCGATCGAATCGGGGAGGAAAGTATTCACGCCGCGGACCCAGGACTGCATCGGGCGATCCAGTACGGTGTCGAAATGGACCACCTGCTCGAGCGCATGCACACCGGTATCGGTGCGCCCGGCACACGTGGTGGCCAGGGGCGTGCGCGCAAATTTTTCGAGGGCGATTTCGAGCTGGTCCTGCACGGTCTTGCGGTCCGGCTGCTTCTGGTAGCCGTTCCACGGTGTGCCGTCGTACTGCACACCGAGGGCAATGCGCTTTACAGCACCGGTCACGCTAACTGCGCGCGCATCGTGTTGGCCTTCGCGACCTGCTCGATGTTGCCGCCTTTGATGACTTCGTCGAGCAGCTCGCGCGCCCCGTCCTTGTCACCGATTTCCTGGTAAGCGATGGCCAGGTCCAGTTTGGTTTCCATCTCCATCAGCGCGGACGACATGACGCTGTTGTTGCTGTCGTCCGGCTCCGGTGCAGCCGTGGCGGTGGCCGGCTCGTCGAACGGGAAGCCCACGCCGAACGTATCGTCACGCCCGGCAGTCGGGGCATTGTCAGGCAGGTCCAGGTCGATCCCGGTCATGTCGAACGCGGGCGCCGCAGCAGGACGGTCGGCTGGCGTGAACGACGGCAGGTCGTTCTGTGCGAACGACGTGTCGAGCGGCTGGGCCGGCTTGGTGAAGTCGACTGGCGCCTGGGCCGTTGCCGGCGTTTCAGGCAAATCGAAATTCATGCCATCGAAATCGAACGTTGGCTCGCTGGCGGCAGGCGCCGCTGGCTGGCCTGGCAGGCTTTGCAGGTCGAAGTCGTGCACCGGCGCGGCGACTGGCGCTGCCGGCGCAGGTGCAGGTGCGTCGAAGTTCATGTCGAAGTCGATATCGAACGGTTCGGCCTGCGCTGCCGGCTGGGCCGGCGCTGGCGCGTCGCCAGCATGGAAATCCATGTCCGGCACCGCCGTTGCCTCGAACGCGGCAGCCGTTTCAGGCGTCGCATACGTCACTTCAGGGGCGGGTGCGGCGCTGATGGGTTCAAAATCGAGGCCGCCCAGATCGAAGTCGAGGGCGTTATCGTCGGTCAGCGATGCGGCGCCGGCTTGCGGCAGGGCCGTCAAATCTTCCGACTCCAGGGCGTGCAGGTCGAAATGCGCGCTGTCCGGCTGGGCGCCGCTGGACGCAAACGACGCGGCCAGCTGCTGCGCCAGCTCGCTCTGCGACACGGCAGCACCCGCAGCCGCCGCAGCCGCCACGCCGGCAACTGCGCCAGCCGTGCCCAGGTTCAGCGGCTGCTCGCCGGAACCGTACAGGGGATTCGACGGGTCGATCAGGAGGCCCATGGCGGCAGCCTGCTGCCACTCTTCGCCTTCGCCGCGCGTCATGCTGTACAACTCGCCGGCCTGGGTTTCGAACGAACGCAGGTCCTTGCGCGCAGCGTAAATTTCAAGCAGTTTCATGCGCACCGGGAGACGTTCCGGATTGGTCCGCAGGGCTTCCTTCAGGATCTCTTCAGCCTGGGCGTCGCGGCCGTAGGCGATATAGACGTCGGCTTCGGCGACCGGGTCGACTTCATTGGTGTCGAGCTGGCTGGCCGATGGCGAGAAGCTCGAGTTGAACACGCTGTTGTTGGTGTCGACGCTCTGCCCGCCGGCTTCGTCGTACATGGAGTGCGCCGGCTGGGAAGCGGCGCCCAGCAGCGACGATGGGCCCGGATCTGCCACCGTGCTTTTCTTGCGGCGCCGGGCCACGGCAAACAGTGCCAGCAGCGCAATCGCCAGGCCTGCACCGATGAGCGTGATGTTGTCCATCAGTGTCTCGAACAGGCTTGGCTCGGCCGCTGGCGCTGCTGCCGGTGGCGCCGGTTTCTTGACGATCGGCTGCGGAGTTGGCGCGACCGGGGCCGCAACTGGCGCCGCTGGCGTTTCCGCAGCAGGCGCCGGGGCAGGCACAGGCGCCGCACTCTCGGCAGCCTTGGCCGCCGCGTCGGCGGCGGCCTTGCTCTTGATGGCGGCCAGGTTCTGCAGGTCGCTGACGTTGCGCTCGAGTTCCTTGACGCGGGCGGTGGCTTCGGCCACTTCCTTTTCGCGCGCGATGGTGTCTTCCACACCGCCGCCGGCCTTGCCGGCAGCGGCGCCTGGCGCCGCTTTCGACAGGCGCAGCTTGTCGGCCGATTCATTGGCGGCAGTCGGACGCTCCTGCACCTGCGCCGTGATCTTGCCGGCAGCGCTCTGGGATGCTTCCGACTCTCTTGCCGGCGCCGAGCTGGCAACCTGGCCAGCGAGCTTGTTGCGGTAGGCGTTGAAGTCGGCTGCATGGGCAACCACGACGCCGCGCGCGGCGCCGGCGCCAGTGCCGCGCAAGGCGTCGGAATCGGGGATCGACAGGATCTGGCCCGACTTCAGGCGGTTCATGTTATTGCCGAGGAAGGCGTCCGGATTGGCGCGGTACAAGGCCACCAGCATCATGTCCAGCGAGACGTCGACCGGCTTGGTCTGGGCGGCGATGCGGCCCAGCGTGTCGCCGCGCTTGGTGCGGTATTCGGTCAGCGTTTGCGGCGCCGGCGCATCGGCGGCGACGCTGCGCGCTGGACGGTCGGGACGGCCATCGGCGCGTGCACCCGAGGCCGGGGCTGGCGTTGCGTTCGACGCCGGCACTGCGCCTTGCTGCGGAGCCTGGGCCGCGCGCTGGCGCGCGGCGGCGGCAGTCGCGGCAGCGGAAGCGCCGGCAGCAGGCGCCACCTGGGCCGATTGCGTCGTGCGCAGTTCGGCCGGATCGAGCAGGAAGGTATATTCGCGCACCAGGCGGCCGCTGTTCCAGCTCAGTTCCAGCAGCATGTCGACGAACGGCTCGTTCATTGGCTGGCTGGACGTGATGCGGACAATCTGGCGCCCGCTGCGCTGCTCCACGGCAAAGCGCAGCGACAGCAGCGCCGGATTGAAATCGATATTGGCAGCGCGGAATGCATCCGGGTTGGCCAGCTTCGCCACCAGGCCATTGGCCTCTTCGCTGGAAACCGAGGTCAGCTCGATCTCCGCCCGCAGCGGCTGGCCCAGCGCAGACAGCACCGTGATCTTGCCGAGCCCGGCAGCGTGAACCGCCGAGGTCAACACCACAGCGCCAGCAATCGCGGCAACGAGGGTTTTCAGTGAGGACGAAACGGTCGGACGGCGATGATTGAAATGCATAGTTGGGCGAATGAGTTAGCTGGGGGCAAAGGGGTTATCCCGGACGTCTCAACATATCATCATGCTCCAAGGCATGCAAGCTCCGCCACCCCCTTGAGGCTCCGCAAGCGGTGAACAGCACCGCGACCGTCGCGTTTGTGCGTACTTTTGCTAGCACTTCGTTATCACTGTTGACATGGAATTATCGGAATTGCAGGAGAGACATCCCCGCGCACGCGGGGACCCGTGCCATGCCAAAAAGACAGCGGAATTTACTTCTCCAGCACGATCCGCAGCATGCGGCGCAGCGGCTCGGCCGCGCCCCACAGCAGCTGGTCGCCGACCGTAAAGGCCGACAGGTAGTCGCCGCCCATTTCCAGCTTGCGCATGCGCCCCACCGGAATCGCCAGGCTGCCCGTGACCGCTGCCGGCGACAGGTCGCGCACCGACGCTTCGCGCGTGTTCGGCACCACTTTCACCCATGCGTTGTGCGACGCGACGATGTCGTTGATCTCGTCCAGCGGTACGTCGCGTTTCAGCTTGATCGTCAGCGCCTGCGAGTGGCAGCGCATGGCGCCGATGCGCACGCACAGGCCATCGACCGGAATGGCTTTCGAACCGAAGGCAGCGCCCAGGCCCAGGATCTTGTTGGTCTCGGCGCCGGCCTTCCACTCTTCCTTCGACTGGCCGTTGCCCAGGTCCTTGTCGATCCACGGGATCAGGTTGCCGGCCAGCGGCGCGCCGAACTGCCTGATTTCATCCGGCGCGTAGCCGTGCTGGGTGGCCAGCACGGCGCGGTCTATTTCCAGGATCGCCGAGGCCGGGTTGTCGAGCAGCGGCTTGACGGCCGCGTTGATCGTGCCGAACTGCGTCAGCAATTCGCGCATGTGCTGCGCGCCGCCGCCCGATGCGGCCTGGTAAGTCATCGACGTCATCCACTCGACCAGCCCCTGTTCGAACAGGCCGCCCAGGCCCATCAGCATGCACGACACGGTGCAGTTGCCGCCGATGTAGTTCTTCACGCCGCGGCCCAGCGCATCCTTGATCACGTGCGCGTTGACCGGGTCGAGCACGATGACGGCGTCGTCGTTCATGCGCAAGGTGGAGGCGGCGTCGATCCAGTAGCCGTTCCAGCCAGCTGCGCGCAGCTTTGGATAGACGTCGCTGGTGTAGTCGCCGCCCTGGCACGAAATGACGATTTCGCATTTCGCCAGCGCCGCGATGTCGCTCGCGCTCTGCAATGTGGTTTCGTTTTTCGCCATCGACGGCGCTGCGCCGCCCGGGTTCGACGTCGTGAAAAACACGGGTTCGATGTCGGCGAAATCGCCCTCGTCCTGCATGCGCTGCATCAGGACCGAACCCACCATACCGCGCCAGCCTACCAGCCCAACTAATTTCATCATTATCCCTTTGATTGTAAATTTTTACTGCGGTTATTGCAGCGCCGCGCGGACCGCGTCGCCCATCTGTTCCGTGCTTACTTTGGTGGTGCCGGCCTCGTAAATGTCGACCGTGCGCAGGCCCTGCGCCAGTACCGCTTTCACCGCATTCTCGATGCGATCGGCCTGCTCCACGCGCCCGAGCGAAAAGCGCAGCATCATCGCGGCGGACAAAATCGTCGCCAGCGGATTGGCAATGCCCTGCCCGGCGATATCCGGCGCCGAGCCGTGCGACGGCTCGTACAGGCCCTTGTTATTGGCGTCCAGCGACGCCGATGGCAGCATGCCGATCGACCCGGTCAGCATGGCGGCGCAGTCGGACAGGATATCGCCGAACATGTTGCCGGTCACGAGCACGTCGAATTTTTTCGGCGCGCGCACCAGCTGCATGGCGGCGTTATCGACGTACATGTGGTCGAGTGCGACGTCCGGATAGTCCCTGTGCACATCGGTGACGATGTCGCGCCAGAACTGGAAGGTTTCCAGCACGTTGGCCTTGTCGACGCTGGTGACGCGCCGGTCGCGCTTTTGCGCGGCCTGGAACGCCACGTGCGCAATGCGGCGGATCTCGCCTTCCGCATAGCGCATCGTGTCGAAGCCTTCGCGCTGGCCCTTGAACGGGCCGTCGGGGCACGCGCGCACGCCGCGCGGCTTGCCGAAATAAATATCGCCGGTCAGCTCGCGGATGATCAGGATGTCGAGGCCCGACACCACTTCAGGTTTCAGCGTCGACGCGCCGGCGAGCTCCGGATACAGGATGGCAGGGCGCAGGTTGGCGAACAGGCCAAGCTCCTTGCGCAGCCCAAGGATGGCTTGCTCCGGGCGCAGCGAACGCTCGAGCGCGTCGTACTGGTAGTCGCCGACAGCGCCGAACAGCACTGCGTCGGCTGCCTTGGCCAGCGCCAGCGTGGCGGGCGGCAGCGGATGGCCGTGGGCGGCGTAGCCGGCGCCACCGACTTCCGCCGTCTCCATCTCGAACGGTTCGCCCAGCGCGTTCAATACCTTGACTGCCTGCGCGGTGATTTCCGGGCCGATGCCGTCGCCGGGGAGGATTGCAATCTTCATGCGTGTTCTTTTCCTAGATAGTGTTGGCCAGCCACGGCTGCGCGGCCAGGTGGCGCTCTTCGAAGGCGCGGATATCGTCGGCGTGGCGCAGCGTCAGGCCGATATCGTCGAGGCCGTTCATCAGGCAGTATTTGCGGAACGGATCGATGTCGAATTTGAACGACAGGCTGCCGCTGCTTGTTGCGATCAGTTGCTGATCGAGGTCGACGACCAGCCTGAAACCGGGAAACGCCTTTACCTCATTGAACAGGATATCGATACTCGCCTCCGCGAGTACGATCGGCAGCAGGCCGCTCTTGTAGCAGTTGTTGAAAAAGATGTCGGCAAAACTGGGCGCGACAATGGCGCGAAAACCGTACTGCTCCAGGGCCCACGGCGCGTGCTCGCGCGACGAACCGCAGCCGAAGTTTTTCCGGGCCAGCAGGATCGACGCGCCCTGGTAGCGCGGCTGGTTCAGGACAAAGTCCGGATTGAGCGGGCGGCCGGTGTTGTCCCGGCCCGGTTCGCCATGGTCGAGATAGCGCCACTCGTCGAACAGGTTCGGGCCGAACCCGGTGCGCCGGATCGACTTCAAGAACTGCTTCGGAATGATGGCGTCGGTGTCGACGTTGGCGCGGTCGAGCGGCGCCACCAGGCCTTCGTAGACAATGAATTTTTCCATCTACCTTCCTCCTGCGCCGGTGACGACCTGGCCGGCTTTCTGGATGTCGCGGCCCATGCCGGAGATGGTATTGCAGCCGGAAAGAACCAGGGCAGCGATGGCGACGATGACGAGATGTTTCATGGGATTTCCTGATTTGGATTAGAGGGCGCGGACATCGACAAAGTGGCCGGCCACGCCAGCCGCGGCAGCCATTGCCGGCGAGACCAGGTGCGTGCGGCCGCCCTGCCCTTGCCGGCCTTCGAAATTGCGGTTCGACGTGGAAGCACAGCGCTCGCCTGGTTCCAGGCGGTCGGCGTTCATGGCCAGGCACATCGAGCAGCCCGGCTCGCGCCATTCAAAGCCGGCGTCGCGGAAAATCTTGTCCAGTCCCTCGCGCTCGGCCTGTTCCTTGACCAGGCCGGAACCGGGCACCACCATCGCAAGGCGCACGTTCGAAGCGCGGTATTTCCCGCGCACGACGGACGCCGCGGCGCGCAGGTCTTCGATGCGCGAATTGGTGCAGGAACCGATGAAGACCTTGTCGATGCGGATGTCGCGCATCGGGGTGTTGGGTTTCAGGTTCATGTAGACCAGCGCCTTTTCCATGGCGTCGCGCCGCACGGCGTCCTTTTCCAGGTCCGGATCGGGCACGCGCCCGTCGATGGCCACGACCATCTCGGGGGAGGTGCCCCAGGTGACCTGCGGCTTGATCTCGGCAGCGTTCAATGTGACGACCAGGTCGAACCGTGCGCCGGCATCGGAGTGCAGCGTGCGCCAGTAATGGACGGCCTGGTCCCACTGCGGTCCGGCAGGCGAATACGGGCGGCCCCTGACGTAGTCGATCGTCGTGTCGTCGACGCCGATGATGCCGGCGCGTGCGCCCGCTTCAATGGCCATGTTACAGACCGTCATGCGCCCTTCCATCGACAGTGCGCGGATGGTGGAGCCGCCGAATTCGATACAGTAGCCGGTGCCGCCAGCCGTGCCGATGCGCCCGATCACGGCCAGCACGATGTCCTTGGCCGTGACGCCGGCCGGCATGGCGCCGTCCACCTGCACCAGCATGGCTTTCGATTTTTTGGCCAGCAGCGTTTGCGTGGCCAGCACGTGCTCGACTTCGGACGTGCCGATGCCGTGCGCCAGGCAGCCGAACGCGCCGTGCGTGGACGTGTGCGAGTCGCCGCAGACCACCGTCATGCCAGGCAGCGTGGCGCCCTGCTCCGGCCCGATCACGTGGACGATGCCCTGGCGCTTGTCGTTCATGTTGAAGTACGTAAGGCCGTAGCTTTTCGCGTTCGCATCCAACGTCTCGACCTGCAGGCGCGAGGTCGGGTCGGCGATGCCGTCGCGGCGGTCGGTGGTCGGCACGTTATGGTCGGCCACGGCCAGGTTGGCAGACGTGCGCCATAGCGGACGTCCGGCCACGCGCAAGCCTTCAAAGGCCTGCGGGCTGGTCACTTCATGGACCAGGTGGCGGTCGATGTAGAGCACCGTGGTGCCATCGGCGTCGGCACGGACGACGTGCGACTCCCAGAGTTTGTCGTAGAGCGTTTTTAACATGGAAGATCCAGATCCGGCAGCGTGCCTAAAGAGCGGGATTTTGATTATGCCATATTGTGCACTGCGGAACGTAGCCTCTGTTTTGCATCCTTATTGCTGAGAAGGCAGACTCATTCAAATAATATTCGGCTATTTCGCATTCTTTGCACATAAAAAAAGCCTGTGCGTTTTAAGCACAGGCTTATTGCAACGTGCGGGACGCGCGTCGTTTTTTATGCAGCCAGTTTGGCCACGCCGCGGCACCCGTCCATCAGGAACGACAGGCCCACCACCAGCACCAGCTCGCCCTCGGCGGAGCGCGCCGTACCGGTGATGCCCTCGACAGCAATCGCCGTCATCGGTTTGATCACCAGGTCGGCCGTTCCATCCACCGCAGACACTGCGAGGATGTACGGCTGCGGTGCATTGATGACAATGCCGACCTTTTCCAGGCAATCGTCGTAGCCGAGGGAACCTGCCAGCGAGCGTACCGGCAGCGGCCGGCCCTGGTCCTTCATGACTGGCGCGCCGCCTACTTCCATGAACGTGTCAGGCAGTTCGACGACGCGCTGGACCACGGCCATCGGCAGGGCCAGCGAGGCGCCGGAAGTCGACACCAGCATGGTCGGGACAATCGACAGCTCGATCGGCAGGCGGATGGCGAACTTGGTGCCGTGGCCGAGCGCCGATTCGATGTGGATCGCGCCGCGGTTTTTTTCCACCGCAGTTTTCACCACGTCCATGCCGACGCCGCGGCCCGACACCGAAGAAGCGACTTCCTTGGTCGAAAAGCCCGGCAGGAACACCAGCTGGTACGCCTCTTCGTCGCTCTGCGCGCCGGACTCGCTGATCAAACCCTTCTGGATCGCTTTTTTGCGCAGCACGACCGGGTCCATGCCCTTGCCGTCATCCTGCAGCACGATCATGACGCTGTTCGCTTCCTGCCAGGCCTTGAGTGAAATAAAGGCTTTTGCAGGCTTGCCGGCTTTCAGGCGCTCTTCCGGCGACTCGACGCCGTGGTCGAGCGAATTGCGCAGCATGTGGACCAGCGGGTCGTACAGCGAATCGACCACGACGCGGTCGACTTCCGTCTCGGCGCCTTCGATGTTCAGTTCGACATCCTTGCCAAGGTCTTTGGCCAGCTCGCGCACCAGGCGCGGGAATTTCTGGAACAGGCGGCCCACCGGCTGCATGCGGGTCGCCAGCGTGGCGCGCTGCAGTTCGGCAGAATAGCGCGAAGCGCGTTCCAGCGTTTCGGTCAGCGTCGCCATCAAGGTGGCAGCCTGGCCTTCGAACTTGAATTGCGCCAGGCGTTCGAGCAGCACGGCAGCCTGGTTGGCTGCCTGCACGGATTCGCCGGCCACTTCGAGCAATGCGTCGAGCTTGACGGCATCGACGCGGATGCTGTCTTCCTTGACCGGTGCGGAAGCGGCGCGGAAGGCCTCGACTTTTTCTTCGCGGCGGTCGACACCATCCCAGCCCGGGCTGCCGGCGCCAGTGGCCGGCACGACCGCGGCAGGCGCGGCTTGCTCCGGCGTGGCTGCCGCGGCCGCAGCCGCAGCCGGAGCAGCATGGGTGACCGGCGCGGCCGGCGCGGCAGGCGTATAAGTACCGGCCGGGACGACAGCCATGTACATGCCTTCCCAGTCGATGCCATCGGCGCCTGCCGTGGTCACTGGCGCTGCAGGGGCAACAGCGGCAGCGGCCGGCGCCGGCGCCGGTGCAGCGGCCGGCGCGGTCGAATTGGCCTTGCCCTCGATCGCATCGGTGAGGATGCGCTCGAGCGACGCCGGCATCGACGCCAGCTGTTCGGGCGCGGCGCCGTTGCTCAGGTCAGTCAGCTGGTCGGCCACGAAACCGGAGGCCTGCAGCGCCGCTTCGATCGCGATCGGCGTGACGGGAGCGGCGCCGGTGCGCAGCGCGTCGAACAGGTTTTCAGTCAGGTGGCAGGCAGCGACCAAAGCCGGCAAGCCCATGAAACCGGCGCCGCCCTTGATCGTGTGGAAAGAACGGAACACCGCGTTGAGCGTTTCCTTGTTGTCGGGATCGCGCTCGAGCCGCAGCAGATGTTCTTCCACATTTACAGCCAGGTCCATCGCTTCGACGACGAAATCCTTGAGCATGTCGTCCATTAGAATCCCAGATCGGCTAAGAGATCGTCGACATTGTCCTGGTCCAGGGCCACTGACGGGACCGACGGGCCCACCATCAGCGGCTCCTTCGCCTGCAGCTTTTCACGCAGCGGCGGCGGTGCGTTATCGCGCAGCAGGTCGGCCAGTTCCTTTTCCACGGTCTTGGTGATCATCACGACTTTCTTGATCAGCTGGCCGGTAATGTCCTGGAAATCCTGGGCCATCATGATATCGAGCAGGCGTGCTTTTTCCGCTTCCGTGGCTTCCGACACGGCAGTGGCAAACGACTTCGAGTCGCCGGCCAGCACCTTGAATTCTTCAATCCCCAGCTTGCCGGCAAACAGGTCGTTCCAGCGCGTTTCCATCACGCGCGCTTTTTTCTGCAGCACGTCCTGCGCCGGCATGCCGTCATCGAGGGTGTTGAGGACCTTGTTGGCAGCCTGTTCGGTCAGGCTGGCGACGTATTCGAGGCGGTCCTGTGCGTCGACGATCTGCGACGACGCTTCGTTGAGCGCCTTGTCGTAACCCAGTTCCCGCAGCGAATCGTGCAACAGGCGCACGATGCCGCCCAGGCGTTCGAACATCGGCTTTTCCTCGCCGTCGGCCGCGGCCGGGGCAGTTGCTGCAAAGGCGGCCGCAGCAACCGGCGCTGCCTCGGCCAGCGAGACGGCGGCAGGCGCAGCTGCAGGGGCGACGGCCGGGGCAGCGGGCGCGCTGGCCGACACCTGGTCGAACAAGGCGTCGAAGTCGTCCTCGTCGATGGCGGCATTGGCAGGCGCCGGGGCATGCGCCGCGGAAGCAGCAGGCGCGCCGTCGCGCTGCGCGGCTACTTCCTCGAATAAGGCGTCGAAATCGTCAGCTGCGTTGGTCATAGTCCCTGCTTCTCCATAATGTCTTGAAAGTGTGCTTCAGGTGGGGTCTGTAATGCGTGCCTGCATGCAGGCCAGATGGTCATGCGAGTGTAGCAGCGACATTGCCGTAGGTAAATATAAGAGATCGAACGCTGGACGTTTATCTACAGAAACTTTCATCGGCGACAATCAATTGGGGGCCTTTCTGAATTTCTTGATAACAACAGTGTTGTATTTTGTTATCTGCGTGTTTTGATGTCGGCCGTTTGGCGCCAACCTTGAGGCACGCTTTGCAAGATTTGATGAGAATCAAAGGGATGATCCTCTGGCAATCGGATGCGGCCGCACTACAATCAACATGGGACCAATCCACTGAGGAGAACTGCCATGTTCCGGAAAATCCTGATCACAACCGATGGCTCGACCGTTTCCCAGCACACCGCGTGCGCAGGCGTCAAATTCGCCGCGCAGATGGGCGCCGAGGTACTGGCGCTGTTCGTGGCGCCCTCCTATCAGTATCCGGTCTATGTCGAGATCATCCCGTCCGCTTATCCCACTGGCGAAGATTACGAGGCGCAGATGCGCCGCACCGGGCAGGACCACATGGAACGCATCATGCGTTCCTGCGCCGACGCGGGCTTGCGCCACGCCTGCATGACGGTATTTTCCGATGCCACCGCCCAGGCCATTACCGATGTGGCCGAGCAGGAACACTGCGACCTCATCTTCATGGGCTCGCACGGCCGCAGTGGTTGGGGACAATTATTGCTGGGAAGCGTCACGAACAAAGTGCTGTCGCATACACAAAAGCCCGTACTTGTGCACAGATTGATCAAGGAGCCAGCATAAATAGCCTTCGCAATCTGCCGGTTTGTTGAGCTGCCTCAAGAAACCGGTGTGATGGTACGGGGCAGCTGTTGCTGGCGCCAATATGGCCCATTGTTTCCAACCATTTTGTCGTTTTACTATGCTAACCTGAAGTCATGCGCCACCGGGGTGCTTCCGATTGCCCATCATGATCAGAATAGCCATAGCCGACGACCACACCATCATGCGCGAAGGCCTCAAGCGCATCCTCGACGGCGCCCTCGACATTGAAATTGTCGGCGAGGCCACCAACGGCTTCGAGGTCCTGGCGCTGGTGCGGCAAGGTGGCTTCGACCTGCTGCTGCTGGACTTGTCGATGCCCGGGCGCAGTGGCGTCGAACTGATCCGCCAGGTGCGCAGCGAATCGGCCAAGCTGGCCATCCTGATCCTCACCATGCACGAAGAGGAGCAGTACGCGGTACGGGCCATTCGCGCCGGCGCCCAGGGTTACCTCACAAAGGAAAGCGCCGGCACGCAGCTGGTGGGCGCCATCCGCAAGGTTGCCTCGGGCCGCCCCTACATCAGCACCGAGGTGGCCGAGCAACTGGCGCTGAACATCATGGCGCCCAACGAGCAGTTACTGCACAAGCAATTGTCCGACCGCGAATTTGAAGTATTTTCCTTGCTTGTCGGCGGCAAGTCGATCACCGAAATTGCCAACAACCTGCACTTGTCCGTTAAAACCGTCAGCACGCACAAGACACGCATCATGCAAAAAATGGGAATGAATTCGCTGTCGGAGATGGTGCAATATGCCGTGGCGCACCGCTTGCTCGTGCCACTGAAGGCGTGACCCAGGCGCGCTGGAGAACATCTCGGCGGCAACAATACGAAAGCGGCCCATTATTTTAGACAAGCAAAGAAACCAAATGTGCGACACCTGAATGAAAATTTATTGCGATTTCTTCTACCAAATCTTTGCTTTTTCCCGCCTCAGTCCTGCAACTCTCCCTCTGTAACCATCTCTTCGTTGTAAGAATAATCCTAACGGTTGCTGTTATGTCCTACCCGGAGATTCAGCGGTTCCTGATATGCGTGCCGAACTCGTGTTGGCATACTGAATTCACCGTTCCGACTTGCTTGCGCAAATTCATCAGATGCGAGCTTGCCCTCCCGCGGTTTTAAGTCAGTTTCCCTATCGGAATCCTTTCGCTTTCACCTGGAGATGAGCATGCAGTCCCAGCCACCGTCAGACCCACGCGCCACCAATACCCTGCATTCCTCCCCCTCGGAAGCAGGCCGCCAACGCCAGGGTCGCCTCTGGTCCAATCTGAAGGAAGTGTGCGACCTGCTGCACATCCAGGCGGCCTCCACGGTCAACACGGAGGAACTGCTGTTCCAGCACGTGCAGTTCAAGACCGGCCAGCGCGTACACACCATCGGCCAGGCGTTCGACACGCTCTACATCGTCAATTCGGGTTTCCTGAAAACTGTGCTGATCGACGAATTCGGCAACGAACAGGTACTGAGTTTCCCAATGAAAGGCGACATGCTCGGCGTCGATGGCATCCACACCCGCCATTACGCATCGGAAGCTGTCGCATTGTCCGACTGCGATTTGATCCTGCTGCCGTTCAAGAAGCTGACCGCCCTGGGCCGCGTCCACCTGGAACTGGAAAATGTCATGTACGGCGTCATGAGCCGCGAACTGGTCCGCGAACAAGCCATGATCGGCATGCTGGGCGCCCTGTCCGCCGAAGCGCGCGTGGCCCGCTTCCTGGTCACGCTGGCCGACCGCTTCGCTGCCATGGGTTACTCCAGCAAACTGTTCAACCTGCGCATGACGCGCCATGAAATCGGCAGCTACCTGGGACTGACGCTGGAAACAGTCAGCCGCACGCTGTCCGCCTTCAACGAAATCGGCCTGATCACGGTCGACCAGCGCACCATCGGCATCAAGGACGCGGAGTCGCTGAAAACCCTGCGCCGCCTGCCACCGTCGCGCTCGCGTACCAAGGCGCCGCCAAAGGTCAAGGTCGAGGCCGAGCAGGCAGGTGACGATGTCGTCGTGGCCGCCATCTGAAGCGCTACGCCAAAAAAAAGCCGGCGTCCTCGGACGCCGGCTTTTTTATTGATGCACGCAATTACTGGTCGCGGGTCAGCAAATTATTGTCGACACGGACTTTTTCACCCACGCGGAAACCTGGATCGTTGGCATACGTGATTACCTTGGTCGCGCCGTTCGGATAGCGCACCATCACCTCGGTATGCTGGTTTGGCGCGGCCTTGGCTGCATTGTTGTTGTCGATATTGCGGCCGATGGCCGCGCCACCCACCACGCCGGCAATCTGCGCTGCCGTACGGCCGCTGCCGCTGCCGACCTGGCTGCCGAGCAAACCACCGACCACTGCGCCGCCGACCGTGCCGAGGTAACCGGCGTTGCCCTGCACTTGCACAACATTCACGCTTTCCACCACGGCGCAATTGCTGCAATACCGCGCGACCGGCTGCATCGGGCGCGGCGCCGGCGCGGACACCAACGAGCGTCCCAGCGTCGTCGTGATGGTGCGTCCGTTATTGCGCACGGTCGCCGTCACGGCACTGTTCGGCTCGATGCGGTCGGCACGGCGCACAGTGTAGACGCCACTGTATTCGCCCGGACGAACTTCAGGCAGGAAGAAGATGCCGCGGCTGCCGGCAATCGTGATTTCCACTTTCGAACCTGGCGTACCCGACAGGCTGAACGTCAGCTCGTCGCCTGGCTCCAGGTCGCCCACGCCGCGCACATCGAAGCGCTCGACACGCGGGCCCGGGCCGCCAGCGCCGGGACGTCCGGCCGGACCGCGCACCAGCGACTCGCTCAGTACCTGGGTGGCCACGCGGTTACCTTCGCGCAGGTTAGCGGTCACGGCACTGTTCGGGGCAATCCGGTCGCGCGAACTGATGGTGTAGCTGCCTTCGTACTGGCCCGGCTCGGTTTCGCTCAGGGTCAGGTTGCGCGTGGCGCCATCGATCCGCAGCGTGGCGCTGCCGCCAGGGCTGCCATACAGTTCAAAATTGAGCTCCACGCCCGGCGCGATGCGGCGTACGCCATCGACATTGAAGCCGCGAATGACGGGGCCGCCACGGGCGCCATCGCGATTATATTGCTGACTTTGGGATTGTGCGGCAACTGGCGCGACCAGCGTCATCGACGCCATTGGCAGGACGGCAAACATGGCGACCGCGAGCGTTTTTTTGGTGAACATACTTTCTCCTTGACAACACTGCAATACATCGTTGTATTGACATTTTGTTGACGTAAGGTACGCTTTCATGCCCGACAGGTCCGTTCGCTACCGTACGTAATGGACGGCCTCGCCCGACGTCACATAAATTGCCTCGCCTTCTTCGCGTGTGATGGTATGTCCCCCGGTAAAAGCGCCGAACGAGGGCAGGATCATGCGGGCTGCACCCACTACAAAACACGGCAGGCGCAGTGCATCGAAGCGCGTGACGAGCCTGTAGGCGGGATGGACGTGGCCGGCCAGCACGTAGCCGGGCGCGGCAATATCGGGATGGTGGCAGAACGACAGCGCGCCCACCGTATGGGGCTCGTCGACCATGTCGATTTTCAACACGGCCGCCGGGTCGCCCGCGTGCTTGTCGTGGTTGCCACGCACCAGCGTCAAGGTGAGTTGCGGATTGCGCTCGCGCCAAGCCAGCAGCGCCGCCTGGGTCGACGCAGCGTGGGCAGCGCGTGCATGCAGGAAGTCGCCCAGGAACAGGATATGTTCGGCGCCGTGTTCGCGCACCAGTTCATCGAGCGCATCGAGGTTTTGCGTCGTGGTGCCGCTGGGGACGGGAATGCCCAGCGACCGGAACGCGGCTGCCTTGCCGAAGTGGATGTCGGCAATGACCAGCATTTTTTCACGCGGCCAGAAGAGGGCTTTTTCGGGCAACAGCAAGGTCATTTCCCCTGCCAGCATGAGTTCTTGATGTTTCTGCAATACTTCCTGAGTCAAATCGCGGCTGCCTTTTCCAGTTCCCGGACCATGCGCGCCACGCGGTCGGAGAGTTTTTCGGTGCTGACCTTCTCGCGGAACCGCTCGACCATCAGCGCAAAGCCAAACGGCGTGGCGCGCCGCACTTCGCCATACGCCAGCTTACGCCCATGCAGCTCGGTCAGGGTATCGCGCAGGCGGGTCAGTTCCAGTTCCTGCTCGAGAACTTCACGCTGCGCCTGGGTCAGCAGCAGGTTGGCAGCATCGTGTTTGCGGAACACTTCAAAAAACAGCGACGACGACGCCTGCACCTGGCGGTTCGATTTGGGCTGGCCCGGGTAGCCCTGGAACACCAGCCCGGCGATGCGCGCCACCTCCCTGAACCGCTGCTGCGACAGCTGCGTGGCGTTGAGCGAATCGAGGACGTCCTCGAGCAGGCAGTCGGTATCGAACAGGCCGGCCTGCGCTCCCGTCGCGCCGCCAAACACCAATCCCCATTCGACCGGTTCGCCCGACAGGAGTTCAAAGCCGTAATCGTTGACCGCAATCGAGAACGTGATGGGCTGGACCTTGCCGATGCGGTACGCCATCAGCGACGCCAGCCCCGTATGCACCGAGCGCCCGGCAAAAGGATAGACAAACAGGTGGTATCCCTCGCGGCTCTTCATGCTCTCGATGACCAGCGTGTCGGTCGTGGGCAACGCCGACCACTTTTCCTGGATCTCGAGCAGCGGGCGGATGGCTGCCATCTCGGGGCCTTCGAAGATGCCGTTCGCGGCCTGGCGCAACTGCTCGAGCGACGCGTGCGCCAGCTCGGACGACATCGGCATCTTGGCGCCGGCCCACCGCGTGATGGCTCCGCGCGAACCGGTGGCGCGTTTTACGAACGCCGTCATCTCGTGCACGCGGATGAATTCCAGGATGCGCCCGCCGAACAGGAAATGGTCACCTGCTTTCAGGCGTGAAATGAACGATTCTTCCACGCTGCCGATGCGTCCCCCGCTCATGTACTTCACCTGCACCGACGAATCGGACACGATGGTGCCGATGCCCATGCGGTGGCGCCGGCCGATGGCCACATCCGGCACGCGGTACACGCCCTCCTCGTCCGGCAGCACGCGCCGGTATTCGGGATACACGGTCAGGCTCTGGCCGCCGCGCGCCACGAAATCGAGCGCCCACTGCCATTCTTCCTGCGTCAGGTGGCGGTACGACCAGGCGCCCCGGACTTCATCGAACAGCGCCTCCGAGCGAAACCCGCCGCCCAGCGCCACCGTGACCAGGTGCTGCACCAGCACGTCGAACGGCTTGTTGGGCACCAGCCGCGCTTCGATATTGCGCTGTGCGACCGCCTGCTTGGCGCCGGCCGCTTCCAGGATTTCCATGGAATTGGTCGGCACCAGCGTCACGCGCGATACCCGCCCCGGCGCATGGCCGCTGCGCCCGGCCCGCTGCAGCAGGCGCGCGATACCCTTGGCGCTGCCGATCTGCAGCACGCGCTCGACCGGCAAAAAGTCGACGCCCAGGTCCAGGCTCGCTGTGCAGATCACAGCTTTGAGTTCGCCTTTTTTCAGGCTTGTCTCGACCCATTCGCGCACTTCGCGCGCCAGCGACCCGTGGTGCAGCGCGATGACGCCAGCCCAGTCGGGGCGCGCTTCCAGGATGTTCTGGTACCAGAGTTCGGACTGCGAACGGGTGTTGGTAAACACCAGCGTGGCGTTGTGCTGCTCGATCTCGCGGATCACGGGTTGGAGCATCTGGATGCCGAGGTGGCCGCCCCATGGAAACCGCGCGACGTTTTCGGGAATCAGCGAATCGACGCGGATCTCCTTGCGCAGGTCGCCTTCGACCAGCACGCCGGCAGCTTCGCCGTCTTCAGTATTGCCCAGCAAAACCCGGCGCGCTTCATCCAGGTTGCCCATCGTCGCCGACAGGCCCCACACCACCAGCGCGGGATTCCAGCAGCGCAGGCGCGCCAGCGCCAGCTGCACCTGCACGCCGCGTTTGCTGCCCATCAGTTCATGCCACTCGTCGATGATGATCATGTCGAGGTGCTTGAACTGCTCTTTTGCTGCCGCGTGGCTCAGCAGCAGCGACAGGCTTTCCGGCGTCGTGATCAGCGCCGACGGCATGCTGCGCGTCTGGCGCGCGCGCTCGGCCGAGCCCGTATCACCGGTACGCGCACCGATGGTCCAGGACGGCATCAGTTCCGCGCTGGACGCTTCCAGCGCACGCTGCGTGTCGGCGGCCAGCGCGCGCATCGGCGTGATCCACAGCACGCGCAAGCCCGTGCTCTTTTTCTTTGCCGCGAGCTGGCCGCGCAGCAGCGCCGCAAACCAGACCGCGTAAGTTTTACCGGCGCCCGTGTTTGCGTGCAGGAGGCCCGACTGGCCCGCCACTGCCGCTTTCCACACGGCGCGCTGGAATGGAAAGACCTTCCAGCCGCGGGACGAAAACCAGGTATCGACCGCTTGTGCGGCAGCGGACTTGCTCATGCGCCGGCCGCTGCGGCCAGCAGTCCCTTGAGCGTGTCGAGCGTATCGGCGTCGTCCACGGTTTTGTCGATCCGCTGGCGCAGGATGCGCGGAAAGCGCACGGCAATGCCGGCCTTGTGGCGCGTCGACAGCGCGATGCCCTCAAAACCGATTTCGAACACCATCGTCGGTTTCACCGAGCGCACCGGCCCGAATTTTTCAATCGTGGTTTTGCGGATGACGCTGTCGACCTTGGCGATTTCAGCGTCGGTCAGGCCCGAGTAGGCTTTGGCAAACGGCACCAGTTTGCGCTCCCCGGCTTCGTCCAGGTCCCACACGGCAAACGTATAGTCGGTGTACAGCGACGCGCGCCGCCCATGGCCTGCCTGCGCGTAGATCAGCACGGCGTCGATGGAATACGGGTCGACCTTCCACTTCCACCAGGTGCCGACGTCCTTGGTGCGGCCCACGCCATACTGCGCTGTGCGGGCCTTGAGCATCATCCCTTCCACGCCGCGCGCACGCGATTCGATCCGGGTCGTGGCCAGCGCTTCCCAGCTGTCGGCGTGCACCAGCGGCGAAATCTGCAGCGCTGGCTGCGCCGCATCGCGCACCAGTGTTTCAAGCAGCGCGCGCCGTTCATGCTGCGGCAGCGCGCGCAGGTCGACGCCATCGAGCTCCAGCAAATCGTAGGCCAGCAGCACGGCGGGCAACTCGGCCAGCAGCTTGGCGGAGAGCGTTTTGCGGCCGATGCGTTTTTGCAGGTCTGCAAACGGCGCCGGCCCGCCGCGCCAGACCAGCACCTCGCCGTCGATGACGGTGCCTTCCGGGACCTGGATCGCCTCAATCTCGGGAAAGCGCTCGGTGATCAGGTCTTCGCCGCGCGACCAGACATAACTTTCGGCGCTGCGCCGCACCAGCTGCGCGCGGATGCCGTCGTACTTCCACTCGACCTGCCAGTCGGTGAGGTCACCCAATGCAGCAGGGTCGCCCTGCAACTGGTGCGCGAGGAAAAACGGAAACGGCTGGCCGCCACGCAGCTTGTGTTCGTCGTCGGACTGCTCGGCGATCAGGCGCAAAAAGCCTGCTGCCGTGGGCGCGACGCTTCCGTCGGTCCAGCCCATCAAACGCTGGGCAATCAACTTGCTGTCGACCGCCGCCACGCTCGACAGCGCGCGGGTGACCAGCAATTTCGAGACGCCCACGCGAAAACCGCCGCCAATCAGTTTGATCAGCAAAAACCGTTCGCGCGCAGTCAGCTCGTTAAAATAGGCCAGCAGCTTGTCCCGGATCGTGGCCGGATCGGCGCCGCGCAGCGGGCCAATCCGCTCCTGCATCCACACAGCCAGGCCGACATCGCTTTCATGTTCGGGCGGTGGCAGCACCAGCGCGATGGTTTCAGCCAGGTCGCCTACTGCCTGATACGATTCTTCGAACAGCCACTCGTCGAGCATCGCGTATTCGATCGCGAATTCACGCAGCAGTTTGGAGGGCACAGCCTGGCGCGGCTTGCCACCGGCAAGAAAATACACGGCCCAGGCAGCGTTCTCCGGCGACGCGGCAGCGAAATACTGCTGCAGGGCGTCGAGTTTGCGGTTGGTGGCGGTGGTTTCGTCAAGTTCTGCGTAGAGGCGGGCAAATTCACGCATGGGTCGACTCGTTCCCGGCTTTTTTCGACTCCGTGGTTTCCTTCGATTCCGGCGCAACCGATTCATCCTCGTCGCCAAACTCGGTATCGAACCCCTTGGCGTCGTAGCCCTGCTGGCACAGCCAGCGCACCATGGTGGGAATCGAACCGTGCGTGACGATGACGTTCTGCGCTTCAGTGGCCTTGATGGCGCTCATCAGGCCGGGCCAGTCGGCGTGGTCGGACAACACAAAACCCCGGTCCACGCCACGGCGCCGGCGCGCACCGCGCAGCAACATCCAGCCGCTGGCAAACGAGTCGCTGTAGTCGCCGAAGCGGCGCATCCAGGTGGAGCCGGAGACTGAGGGCGGCGCAATCACCATGGCGGTTTTCAGGGCGGCCTTGTCGATGTCGGTCACCAGGACCGTGGGCGGCAGGTCGACGCCGCCAGCGCGATAGACGCGGTTCAGCGGCTCGACGGCGCCATGGCAGACGATGGGACCGATGCTGGCGTCCAGTCCGGACAGGATGCGCTGGGCTTTGCCGAACGAATACGCATACACCACGCTTGCCCGGCCCTGCTCTGCATTCTTGCGCCACCAGGCGTTGATGTCGTCGAATACTTCCTGCTGCTTTTGCCAGCGGTAGATCGGCAGGCCGAACGTGGACTCCGTGATAAAGGTGTCGCAGCGGACTGGCTCGAACGGTTCGCATGTGGCATCCGGCTCGACTTTGTAGTCGCCGGACGCCACCCAGACTTCGCCGCCGCATTCCATGCGCACTTGTGCGGACCCGAGCACGTGTCCGGCAGGATGCAGCGAGATGGTGACGCCATTGTGCGTGATGCGTTCACCGTAGGCCAGGCCGTCGATGGTGATCTCGCCGAGGCGCGAACGCAGGATATCGACGCCCGGCGTGGCGGCCAGGTAGTGGCCGTGGCCGACGCGCGCGTGGTCGCCGTGCGCATGGGTAATGACAGCCCGGTCGACGGGACGCCACGGATCAATATAAAAATTTCCTGGAACGCAAAACAACCCTTCCTTGCGAACGACGACCATGTCTCCCATCGATACCCTTTATTGATTTACGGCAGTCACGAAGTCTGCCATGAACGTGCGTTTTTCGCCGTCCGGGAAGGCAATCGTCACCTGGTCACCGGCAACGGCCGTCACTTCGCCGGCGTCATACTTCGGCACCCTGACCTGTTCGCCTACGGCAAACTGCGGACCGGCGACTGCTGCGACCGGCGTGCGGGCGAATTCATCGTCGCGTATGGGCATTTCTTCCGTCAACGCGAGGACGGGCGGGTTGCGGCAGTTATCGCACTTGCAGCACTTGTCGAAACCCGGCGCTTCATCGGAGAAATAATCGAGCAAGACTTTCCAGCGGCAAAAACCGCTGACAGCATATGACACCATCGATTCGAGGCATTCCCTGTCGTGCTCCTGCTTGAGCTTGTAGACCTCGGCCAGTTGCTCCAGCACGGCAATCTCGGGCGCCTTGCTGGTCAGCGTAAATTCCAGCTTGCGGTTCTGCTTGAACAGATTGCCATCTTTCAGCATCTTCATGCAGATCTTGAGTTTGCTGGTCGGAAATTCGGCTGCCAGCTCGTCGACCTGGGCAAAGGTTACAGGGCCGTTTTCCGCCAGTTCGCGCACGGTCTCGTAGACCATGGCCAATTCCGGCACATCCGGGTAATGCTTGGCCAGGAAAAACTGCTGGATGCGCTTGTCGTCCTGCAGATAGAGCAAGGTGCACGTGGCGTCCAGTCCATCGCGCCCGGCCCGGCCGGACTCCTGGTAATACGCTTCCAGGTTGGGCGGGACCTGCAGGTGGACCACGAAACGGGTGTCGCTCTTGTCGATGCCCATGCCGAACGCGTTGGTGGCAACCATCACGCGCGCGCTGCCATCCATGAACGCGTCCTGGTGCTCCTTGCGGTCGCGCGCGGCCAGCTTGCCGTGGTAGATCGTGACGCGCTCGCCCGCTTCCTTGAGGATGTCGTGCATCTCTTCGGCAGCCTTGACCGTGGCGGCATAAATGATGCCGACGCCTTTGGTCGTCCGGACCAGTTCCAGCGCGCGCTGGTATTTTTCGTGCGTACTGGTCACCTGCAGGACGTTGTAGTGCAGGTTCTGGCGGTAGATGCCGGTATTGATGACCTTCATGCGCGTGCGGCCAAGCTGCTTGCCGATGTCGCGGACCACGTCGTCCGTGGCAGTGGCCGTCAAGGCCAGGACGGGCGGCTTGCCCAGCGCATTCAGGGAAGCCGCCATCTGCAGGTAAGCAGGGCGGAAGTCGTGGCCCCAGTGAGAAATGCAATGGGCTTCGTCGACAACAACCAGCGTGACCTTCGTTTGCACCAGCACATCCAGGAAGGCCGCATTCGTGAACCGTTCTGGCGTACAGAACAGGATCTCGCAACCGTTGCCGATCGTGGCCAGTGCAGCGTCTTCTTCTTCCCGCGTCAACGTGCTGTTGAGCAGTACCGCGTTCACGCCCAGTTCGACCAGGCCATCCTGCTGGTCCTTCATCAGCGAAATGAGCGGAGAGATCACGACGGTCAACCCGCCCAGCAATTTGGCCGGCACCTGGTAGCACAGCGACTTCCCGCTACCGGTCGGCATGATCGCCAGCGTGTCCTTTCCATCCAGGACGCTGTCGATGACTTGTTGCTGGCCTCCACGCAAACGCTCTACGTGGAACACGGAGCGCAGCAATTGACGGATGGTATGACGGCGCATGGCAAGCTGGCCGTTGTGAAGGAGAGTGGTGTCGTATCGGGTCATGACCCAACTGTATTGCGCACTGCTGACTGGTGCTATAGGACACAACCTACATCACACGTAGGAAGCGCACTTTTGAACCGCAGAGCGCAAAAACAACAGTTTTGCGTCGCAAGCGCTCGTCCTACAAAGTCACGGAAACTCCGCCGATAGTTGCTTTCAGGAACCGCCGGTAACATGTAGTCATCGTAGAAACAACCAACGATCAACAGCACTGCAGGAGCACTACCATCATGCGCAACTTACCAATCACCTACGCCGCCCTTACCGTCATGCTCTCCAGTGCAGCCACCTGGGTCGTCTGCGCAAGCGGCGCTTTGGGGAACGGCGCCTTGATGTTCATCCATTAATTCGAGTCAAAAAAAATGGCGCTGTCCACATTAGGTAGTGAACGCATTTATATTGCTGAGGTCTAACTGGTCTGTTCACTGACCGGAGACGACTGTGGAAGCCTGCGCGTTTGATTCTTACCTGACTCAGATTGCCCAACTAACCCGAGCCCAGTGCGTGCGTGTGCTCGCACTGCTCAAACCAGCCGTCGACCAGGGCCGCGCTGCCGCCGTCATCGAAGACGCCGCAGCCCCCGGGCTATGCTGCCCACGCTGCCAAAGCAAGCAGTTTTACCGGCATGGAACCAAAAGCGGACTGCAGCGCTTTCGGTGCCAGGCCTGTGGCAGAACGTTCAACAGTCTCACTGGCACCCCACTTGCACGCCTGCGCCATAAGGAAAAATGGCTTGATTTCGGCGATTGCATGCTTGACTCGCGCACCGTGCGCAAAGCCGCCGCACGTGTCGAGGTCGACAAGAACACGAGCCTTCGCTGGCGCCACCGCTTTCTGATGGCGACTAAAACTGACCGCCCAGCCTGCCTGAACGGGATCGCAGAAGCAGATGAAACGTTTCTGCTTGAATCGCAAAAAGGCGCGCGCAATTTGCAGCGACCGGCGCGCAAGAGAGGCGGCAAGGCGTCGAAACGTGGCATCTCAACGGAACAGGTATGCATCCTTGTCGCGCGGGATCGCAGTGGCAACACAGTTGACTTCGTCACTGGACGAGGACCTGTGACAGTCGTTCAGCTCACAGAGCATCTGCGCCCTGTGCTCGCGCCCGACACATTGCTGGTGACCGACGCCAACAAGGCCTATCAGGCGTTTGCCAGGCAGCAGGGCATCTCACATCAGTATGTGAATGTGAGCGCCGGAGAGCACGTGCGCGGCGCCGTGCACGTGCAGAACGTGAACGGCTACCACAGCAGGTTTCACAAGTGGCTGAGGCGTTTTAATGGTGTGGCGACGCGCTACCTGCCCAACTACCTCGGTTGGCTTTGGGCAATTGACCGGGAGCGAATTCATGCTCCAGAAACCTTGCTCAGAGCTGCTATCGGGGTCTTCAATACTTAAAGCGGACAGCGCCAAAAAGATCCTGCCCGAGGGCAGGATCTTTGTGCGCCAATTCTTGCTTAGTTGCCAGCTGATTCCACTGCCACTGGCATCCGGATCAGGTAGTCAAAGGCCGACAACGCACTCTTCGAACCTTCGCCTGCGGCAATCACGATCTGCTTGAACGGCGTCGTGGTTGCGTCACCGGCAGCAAACACGCCAGGGATATTCGTCTTGCCGTGCGCATCGACGATGATTTCGCCAAAACGCGACAGCTCGACCGAGCCCTTGAGCCATTCGGTATTCGGTACCAGGCCGATTTGCACGAACACACCTTCGACCGCCACTTCCTGCTCTTCCCCGCTGACACGGTCCTTGAAGCGGATCCCCTTGACCTTGCTGCCGTCGCCGGTAATTTCCGTCGTCTGCGCATTGGTGTGGATCGTCACGTTCGGCAAGCTTTGCAGCTTGTTGACCAGGACCGCATCGGCTTTCAGCTGATGCGCAAATTCGAACAAGGTCACATGCTTGACGATACCGGCCAGGTCGATGGCCGCTTCCACGCCGGAGTTACCGCCGCCAATGACTGCCGTGTTCTTGCCCTTGTACAGCGGACCATCGCAGTGCGGGCAGTACGCCACGCCGGCATTCTTGTATTCCTGCTCGCCCGGCACGTCCACATTCCTCCAGCGCGCGCCGGTCGACAGGATCACGGTGGCCGATTTCAGCGAGCCGCCATTGGTGAACTGCACCTCGATCAGTTCGCCAGGGACGGATGGCGCAATGATTTTCGCGGCGGTCTGCTGGGTCATCACATCGACGCCGTAGTGGCGCACTTGCGCTTCGAGCGCGGTCGAAAATTTCGGGCCGTCGGTTTCCAGCACCGAGATATAGTTCTCGATCGACATGGTGTCGTTGACCTGGCCACCCATACGCTCGGTAGCGATACCGGTACGGATCCCTTTGCGGGCCGAGTACACGGCCGCTGCCGAACCGCCAGGGCCGCCGCCGATGATCAAGACGTCGTACGGATCCTTGGCATTGAGCTTGACTGCATCGCGGGCGCCGGCGCCGGTATCGAGCTTGGCGACGATTTCTTCGACGAGCATGCGGCCCGAACCGAACAATTCACCGTTCAGGAACACCATCGGCACCGCCATGACCTTGCGCGATTCCACTTCGGCCTGGAAAGCGCCGCCTTCGATAACGGTAGTTTTGACACGCGGGTTCAGGATGGCCATCAGGGACAGCGCCTGCACCACGTCCGGGCAGTTGTGGCATGTCAGCGACATGTACATCTCGAAGTTGTAGTCGCCGTCGAGCGCGACGATCGCGTCGATCACGTCCTGCTCGACTTTTGGCGGGTGGCCGCCGGTCCACAGCAGCGCCAGCACCAGCGACGTGAATTCGTGGCCCAGCGGCAGTCCGGCGAAACGCAGGCTGCTGTCGCTGCCGACACGCTTGACCGAGAACGATGGCTTGCGCGCATCGTCGCCATCAAAGCGCAACGTGATCTTGTCGCTGCGCAGGCTCTGGATGGTTTCCAGCAAGTCGCGCATCTGGGTGGCGGTGTCGCTGTCGTCAAGCGAAGCGACGAGTTCGAATGGTTGCTGTACGCGCTGCAGATAACCGGCAAGTTGTGTTTTCAGTTCTGGTTCCAGCATGATGGATTCCTGTATATGTTCAAAAAAGTTGGGCGATTAACCAACCTCGTCGATCTCGCGTCAACGCAAAATCGACCAGGTTGATTGCATTGCCGGACCCAGGCCCGGCAATGATTCAATCAGTTACAACGGTGGTGCTTAGATCTTGCCGACCAGGTCCAGCGACGGGGTCAGGGTAGCGGCGCCTTCGCTCCACTTGGCAGGGCAGACTTCGCCTGGGTGGGCAGCAACGTACTGGGCAGCCTTGACTTTGCGCATCAGTTCCGATGCATCACGGCCGATACCGTTGTCGTGCACTTCCATCAGCTTGATCTGGCCTTCCGGATTGATGACGAACGTACCGCGCAGTGCCATGCCTTCTTCTTCGATCATGACTTCGAAGTTACGGGCCAGCGTGCCGGTTGGGTCGCCGATCAGCGGGTAGTTGACCTTCTTGATGGCGTCCGACGTGTCGTGCCATGCCTTGTGCGCGAAATGGCTGTCGGTCGACACGCCATACACGTTCACGCCCATTTTGGCGAATTCTGGCTGGAACTCGGCCAGGTCTTCCAGTTCGGTTGGGCAGACGAACGTGAAGTCGGCTGGGTAAAACATGACAACCGACCACTCACCGATGAACGACTGTTCGGTCAGGTCGATGAATTTGCCTGCGTGGTAAGCGGTGGCTTTGAATGGCTTGACTTGGGAATTGATGAGGGACATGTAAGCTCCTGGTTAGTGGTGGTAAGTGCTGCAATGGAGACCAGTGTAACTGGCCTGGTAAAAATTGGGAAATTGATTGATAGCATGAGTTCGATTGACTTTGGCTATGATGCGGACGTCGCTGCGCCGCGAGCGCATCGACGGCGTCTCAGGCTGCTGCGGAAGTCACGTCAGGGGCGACCGGTGCAGTGAGTTTATCGGTGCAGGGAAGAACCAGCGTAAAAGTCGAACCCTTGCCCACTTCGCTGGCAACCGTGAGGTTGCCGCCGTGCGAGGCAGCAAGCTGGCGCGAAATATACAGGCCCAGGCCGAGGCCTTTCAGTTCGCCGGTGGCGACGCCACGCTCGAACGGCTCGAAGATGCGCTCCATGTCGGCCGGCTCGATGCCGCGGCCCTGGTCGCGTACATCGATGCGCACCGTGGTCTCGAGCTCCTGGAGACTCACTTCGACCGGGCGGCCGTTGCCGTAACGCAGCGCATTGGTCAACAGGTTGACAATCACCTGCTCGATGCGGAATTCATCCCAGCGCCCATGGACGGGCGCGTGAGGCAGCAAGGTGACCGTGCTGCCGGTGGCGCCTGCGTGCAGCGACAGGTCGGACACCACGCGCTCGAGCAAGCCGGTCAGTTCGACCTGGGACGGACGGATCGACAAGGTACCGCTGCGCATGCGGGAGACGTCCAGCATGTCGTCGATCAGGCGGATCATGGCCTTGATCTGGCGCTCGTCGCGCTTGACCATGCCGCTCATCTGTTCCGGGCCGAAAGCAGCCATGTTGCCGCGCTTGACGTGCAGCGTACGCATTTGCGTTTCCAGGAACAGGGTATTGAGCGGCGTGCGCAGTTCGTGCGCCACCAGCGACATGAATTCATCGCGCATGTGCAGCGAGCGCTGCAGTTCCAGCTGCGTGTCGCCCAGTTCGCGCAGCAGCAGCTCCTGCTCGCGCCGGCTGCGTTCGAGCGCAGCCATCTGGCGCTGCGTTTCGCGGCGCTGCTGGTCGAGCGCCACGAAGACATTGACCTTGCCGCGCACGGCGTCGGGGTCGAGCGGCTTGTAGAGGAAGTCGACGGCGCCCGTCTCGTAGCCCTTGAACGCGTAATTCAGTTCCCGGCCGGCGGCACTGACGAAGACGATCGGGATATTGCGCGTGCGTTCCGTGCTGCGCATCAGTTCAGCAAGCTCGAAGCCGTCCATGCCGGGCATCTGCACATCCAGGATGGCCAGGGCGAATTCGTGTTCGAGCAACAGCGCCAGCGCCTCGTCGCCCGAACTGGCCTGGATGACCTGGCGCTGGTCGCCACGGATCAACGCTTCGAGGGCGCGCAGGTTTTGCGGCAGATCGTCCACGATCAGCAGCTTGCTAGGTTTTTCGCTCATGACTTCTCCAACATAGGGAACAACGCGCCGATCTGCGCCAGTGGCAACACCAGGTCGGGTGGACAACGTTTAATAGCGGCCTCAGGCATGGCAGTGGCCTGGGCTTCCGCCGGATCTTGTACAACAGTCAGCCCCCCGCGCTGGCGCACGCGCGCCATGCCGGCTGCGCCGTCGGCATTCGCGCCGGTCAGCAAAATCGCTGCCAGCCCCGGACCGTACGCATCGGCAGCCGACTCGAGCAGCACGTCGATGGCCGGCCGGGCAAAATGCACCGGCGCCTCGCAGCTGAGTGAAAAGGTGCGGTCGCGCTCGATCGACAGGTGATAGCCCGATGGCGCAAAATACACCGTGTACCCGGTTACCGGCAGTTTATCGTGCGCTTCGCGCACCGGCAGGATCAGGCGCGCATCGAACAATTCGGCCAGGCGGCTTTCGCGGTCGCCAGGCACGTGCAGAATGCAAATGACAGGCAGCGAAAAGCGCGCCGGCAGTTGCGGCAACAATTTCAGTAACGCATCAACACCGCCCGCACTGCCGGCAATGATCAGCGCCTGCGTGTCGTACGACGCCACGACTGCAGCAATGTCAGGCATGTTCTTCATGGTGCCGGTCACTGCGCGCTTTTCCGGTACACGCGTTCGCGCCGCGCCACGACGTCAAAACGCGAGGCATAGCTGGAAAACTCCAGGCTTTCCTTGGTACCCAGGCCGAGGAAACCGCGGTGGCACAGCGAATCGTGGAACAATCCCAGCACGCGGTCCTGCAGGCGCTTGTTAAAATAAATCATCACGTTGCGACAGCTTACCAGATGTGTTTCCGCGAATACACTATCGGTCGAGAGGCTGTGGTCGGCAAACGTGACATTTTCAGTCAGCATGCGGTCGAACACGACCCCGTCGTAGGCTGCCGTGTAGTAGTCGGAAAACGCGCGCTTGCCGCCTGCCTTCTGGTAATTTTCGGTGTACAGGCGCATCCGGTCGACGTTGTACACGCCACGCCGCGCCGTTTCCAGCGACGTCGGATTGATGTCGGTCGCGTAAATCAGCGTACGGTCCAGCAGCCCTTCTTCATGCAGCATGATCGCCATCGAATAGACTTCTTCCCCCGTGCTGCAGCCGGCAATCCAGATTTTCAGCGACGGGTACGTTTCCAGCAAAGGCACCACTTGCGTGCGCAGCGCGAGGAAATATTCAGGATCGCGGAACATTTCAGTGACGGGAATGGTCAGATACTGCAGCAACTGGCCGAAGGCCTCCGGCTCGTGCATGACGCGCGATTGCAGCTCCGACACGGTCGCGCATTTCATTTCCACGAGCGCGTGCAGCACCCGCCGCTTTTGCGAGGCGCCCGTGTAATCGCGGAAGTCGTAGTTGTACTTGAGGTAGACCGCTTCGATCAGCATCCTCAGTTCAATGTCGACGTCATGATGGTGCGGTGTCAAATACGCTCCAGGTTCGGCATCCATACCCGCAGCAGCGAGTACAGGCGCGTCAGGTCGATCGGCTTGGCCAGGTAATCGTTGGCGCCGGCTGCCAGGCACTGCTCCTGGTCATCCTTCATGGCCTTGGCCGTGATGGCGATGATTGGCAGGCGGTTGAAGCGGCCGTCGGCGCGGATGCGGCGCGTCGCTTCCAGGCCGTCCATGCCCGGCATCATCACGTCCATCAGCACCAGGTCGATGTTTTCCACTTCGTCCAGGCGCGCAATGGCTTCAAAACCATTGCGTCCGACCACGATCTTGGCGCCCCGCTGCTCCAGCGCGGCAGTCAGTGCAAACACATTGCGCACGTCGTCATCGACCAGCAGGATGGTGCGCCCGTCGAAAACGCGGTCGCGGCCACGCACGGTTTTGAGCATCGTCTGGCGCTCGGACGACAGGGTCGACTCGACCTTGTGCAGGAACAGCGTCACCTCGTCGAGCAGGCGCTCGGGCGAACGCGCGCCCTTGATGATGATCGAGCGCGAGTACTTCAGCAGGTCCGCTTCCTCGTCACGCGTGAGATTCCGGCCGGTGTAGACAATCACCGGCGGGAACGAGCAGATCTCTTCCTGTGACATCCGTTGCAGCAATTCATTGCCCATCATGTCCGGCAGCTTGAGGTCGATGACCATGCAGTCGAAAATCTCGGTCTCCAGCAGCTTCAACGCTTCGCCACCCGTGCCCACCGCGGCAATCTGCACGTCGGCGTCGGCAATGAGCGCCATCACGCTTTCACGCTGGCGCTCGTCGTCCTCGACCAGCAGGACGCGCTTGATCTTTTGCGCGGATTTTTCTTCGAGTTTGCGGAACACGCCTTCCAGGTCCGCGCGCGAAGCAGGCTTGAGCGCGTACCCGATGGCGCCCAGGTGCAGCGCTTCGCCGGCATTGTCGGCCGACGACACCACGTGTACCGGGATGTGGCGCGTCTCCGGAGCGTCTTTCAACAGCTGCAACACCGACAGGCCGGAGCGGTCCGGCAGGCGCATGTCGAGCAGGATGGCGTCGGGCGTGTGGCTGGTGGCCAGTTCCAGGCCCTCGCCTGCGGTCAATGCCACCAGGCAGCGGTAACCGAGGTCATGCGCCAGGTCGTACAGGATGCGCGCGAAGGCCGCTTCGTCCTCGATCACCAGCACCGTGCGCCGGTTGCCAGCTGATTTGTTGCGGTCGTCGTCGAACGAGGCATGCGTGGCTTCCTTGACCACCGGCGCTGCCGGGGCCGGCTGCGGCGCCGGCGTCACCGGGGCCGGCTTGCGCACGGCCTGCGCCGGCTCGGCTGCGGGAGGCGTCGTGGTGCCCGCATCGATATTGGCTGGCAGGGTCAGCGTGAACACGCTGCCCTCGCCCGGCGTGCTGGTGACATCCACCTGCCCGCCCAGCAGCGCCGTCAGGTCGCGCGAAATCGACAGGCCCAGGCCGGTCCCGCCAAAGCGGCGGCTGGTGGTGCCGTCGGCCTGGTGGAACGCATCGAAAATTTTATCCTGCTGGTCAGGCGCAATGCCGATGCCGGAATCCTTGACGGCAAAGCGGATCCAGTCGCCATCGACGGCCGATACCGTCAAGCTGACTGCGCCCGTTTCCGTGAATTTGATGGCGTTCGACAGCAGGTTCTTGAGCACCTGCTCGAGGCGCTGGCGATCGGTATGGATAGTCAGCGGCACATTCGGGTCCACCGTGGCGGAGAATGCCAGCTGCTTCTGCTTGGCCATTGGCCCGAACGTGTGGCCCAGGTTTTCCACCACGCGGCGCAGCGGCAAATCTTCCACTACCAGCTCAAGCTTGCCGGCTTCGACCTTGGAAATATCGAGGATGTCGTTAATCAGGTGCAGCAAGTCATTGCCGGCCGAATAAATCGTCTGGGCAAAGCGAATTTGCTCGGCGTTCAGGTTGCCGGTGCTATTGTCGGCAAGCAGCTTCGCCAGGATGAGCGAGCTGTTCAACGGTGTGCGCAACTCATGCGACATATTGGCCAAAAATTCGGATTTATAGCGGCTGGAGCGTTCCAGTTCGACCGCGCGCTGGCGCAGCAGTTCCTGCGCATCGACCAGTGCCAGGTTCTTGGTGTCGAGATTGAGGGCCTGCTCGGCCAGCTGGTCGTTGGTCTGCTCCAGTTCGGCCTGCTGGTTTTCCAGGTTGGCCTGCGACGCTTCCAGCGCACGCGACTGCTCTTCCAGCTCTTCGTTGGCAGTGCGCAGCTCTTCCTGCTGCACTTGCAATTCTTCGTTCAGGGCCTGGGTTTCCGACAACACTTCCTGCAGGCGCTGACGATACAGCGCAGCGTTCACGGAAGCGCCGACGGCTTCGCCAATCATGGTCACGAATTCGCGGTCGCGCGCCGTAATGCTGTGCAGGAACCCGACCTCGATCACGCCATTGACCTTGCCTTCATGGCTGAACGGGGCAATCAGCAGGTTGCGCGGCGCGCTCTCGCCCAGGCCGGAATTGATCTTGATGTAATTGTCCGGCACGTCGGCCAGGGCAATGACGCGGTTTTCGTGGGCAGCCTGGCCAACCAGCGACTCCGCGCCGCGAAACACCATGCCGCTCTGCTCGTCCGGTGGAAAACCGTACGTGCCGCTGCGGCGCAGCGCGCCCTGCTCATCGCGGATATACATCGCGCCGACCGACGCTTCCAGGTAGCGCGCCACATAGTCAAGCACGGCTTCCGACAGGGGCCGCGCCGTATTGTGGCCGGCACTGCGCGCCGACAATTCGGACTGGCCGGTGCGCAGCCAGGACTGGTGTCCGAGGAACCGGTTATGTTCTTCCTGCTGCCCCAGCGCTTCGGCGTAGGAATTCGACAGGCGCAGCAATTCGCGGCGGCCGAACAGAGCCAGCAAGCCACCCACGATCAGGCTGAACAGCATGTACAGGCCGACCGACCAGCCGGTCACGATGCGCGAGGCCTCGTTACGCTCTTGCAGCAAGCCGCGCTCGACCTCGAGGAAGTTCTGGATCTGGTGGCGCATTTCGTCCGTCAGGACCTTTCCACGGCCGCTTTTCACGAGTTCCACATAATCCAGGTTTTCGCGCCGGCGCTGGATCATTTCATCTGCGTACTTGGCCCATTCTTCCTGCGCAGCGCGCACTTTCGCAACACGTTCCAACTGGCCCGGATTGTCCAGAACAAGCGCTTTCAACCCCGTCAATTCACGGTCGATGCGGGGACGCGCGATCAGGTACGGAGCAAGAAAGCCTTCTTCGTTGGTGATCAGGTAGCCGCGCAAGCCAGTTTCCATATCTGCGGATAACTTGCTCACTTCAGTCGCATTGCCGATGACTTTCTCGGAATGCTCGACCCAGTTCAGGACGCTGATCAGGTAGGCAATGATGGCAACGAACACCAGCGCGCTGACAACGCCCACTACCAATGGCAGGGCGACATTGCGCGTCAGAATGCGTTGGAACTGGGTTTGGTCGATGGATTTCCCGGGCATGCGATGGCTTCTTGATGAGAAAAATAGTCGAAGTGTAGCGCATCTGGCGGCCAAACCGCGTACCGAAGGCGCGGAAAACCCGGCCGGCACGCCAGATGCAGTGAACTCAGGCGGCAGTTTTTTGCGTGCGCTTCGCTTTGCCTGACGGTATCGCGGCGCCGGCGACATACGGTCGCAAATACGGCGCCGTCCGGCTTTCCTCACTGTCTGCCACCACGCGCGGCGGACCGGCTGCCACGACGGTGCCGCCCAGGTCGCCCGCTCCAGGGCCGATATCGATGACCCAGTCGCACGCTGCCACCACGCGCATCGTGTGCTCCACCACAATGACCGTGTTGCCGGCGTCGACCAGGCGCTCGAGCTGCTGCACCAGGCGGTCGACATCGGACGGATGCAGGCCCGTGGTCGGTTCATCAAGGATATACAGCATGTTGCCGCGGCTGGCGCGCTGCAGTTCGGTGGCCAGCTTGATGCGCTGCGCCTCCCCGCCCGACAGCTCGGTGGCCGGCTGGCCCAGGCGCAGGTAGCCCAGTCCCACTTCGCGCAGTACTTCGAGGGCGCGCTCGACGAGCGCTTCGCCGGCGAAAAATTCGAAGGCTGCGTCCACCGTCAAGCCCAGCACCTCGGCGATGTTCTTGTCCTTGTAAGTCACCTCCAGCGTTTTGGCGTTGTAGCGCGCGCCGTTGCACGTCGGGCACGGCGCATACACGCTCGGCAGGAACAGCAGCTCGACCATCACGGAGCCTTCGCCCAGGCAGTGTTCGCAGCGGCCCTTGGCGACGTTGAACGAAAAGCGCCCTGCATCGTACTTGCGCGCCCTGGCCATTTTTGTACCGGCAAACAGTTTGCGCACCTGGTCGAACAGGCCCGTGTACGTTGCCAGGTTCGAGCGCGGCGTGCGGCCGATGGGACGCTGGTCGACCTGCACCAGGCGCCGGATGCCTTCCAGGCCAGACACAATGCGCCCCTCGGTAGCGATCTGCTCTTCCTGCTCCAGGTCGTCCACCTCTTCCACTTCAGGCGCCGGGCTGGCCTGCCCCAGGCTGCGGCTGGCCAGGTCGACCAGCACCTGGCTCACCAGCGACGATTTGCCGGAGCCGGATACGCCCACCACGCTCGTCAGGACGCCCAGCGGGAAATCCACCGCCAGGTTGTTCAAATTGTTGCGCGTGACGCCTTCGAGCTTGAGCCAGCCCGTGGGCGTACGTGGCGTGCGCTCTTCCGGCGGCGCCACATCGAACAGGTAGCGCCGCGTTTGCGAAGCTTCGATGTCGCGCAGCCCTTCCGGCAAACCACTGTATAAAACGTCACCACCCTGCTCGCCTGCTTTTGGTCCCACATCGACGATCCAGTCGGCGTGGCGGATGACGTCGAGCGCATGCTCGACGACGAACAGCGAATTGCCCGACGCCTTGAGCTGCGCCAGCGCGGTCAGGAGCGCCTCGGTATCGGCCGGGTGCAGGCCGGCCGACGGTTCATCGAGCACGTACACGACGCCAAACAGGTTCGAGCGCACCTGCGTGGCCAGGCGCAGGCGCTGCAGTTCGCCGGGGGACAAGGTCGGCGTGCTGCGGTCCAGCGCGAGATAGCCCAGGCCCAGGTCGAGCAGCACTTGCAGGCGCGCGACCACGTCTTCCGCGATGCGCTGCGTGACGATCACCTGCTCGGGATGTTCCTTCGCGTGTTTTGCATCGATGGCGGCCGTGCCGTCGGCATACGGCAGCAGCAGTTCGGACAGCCTGGCCAGCGGCAGGCGCGCAATGTCGGCAATGTCCAGGCCTGCAAACGTGACCGACAGCGCTTCCTGGCGCAGCCGCTTGCCGTGGCACAGCGGGCACTCGGTGCTGACCATGTAGCGCGCCACGCGCTTTTTCATCGAGGCGCTTTCCGTGTTCGCAAACGTCTGCATCACGTAGCGGCGCGCGCCCGAAAACGTGCCCTGGTAGCTGGGCGTGTCCTTGCGTTTCAGGGCCCGCTGCGTTTCTTCGGGCGTCAGGCCGCCGTAGACCGGAACGGTCGGGGTTTCATCGGTCCACAGGATCCAGTCGCGGTCCTTTTTTGGCAGGTCGCGCCATGGCGTGTCGACGTCGTAGCCCAAGGTGACCAGGATGTCGCGCAGGTTCTGGCCATGCCAGGCCGGCGGCCAGGCGGCCACCGCGCGTTCGCGGATGGTGAGCGTATCATCCGGCACCAGCGACTTTTCCGTCACCTGGTAGACGCGCCCCAGGCCCGAGCATTCGGGGCAGGCGCCTTCGGGCGTATTTGGCGAAAAGCCTTCCGCATAGATGATGCCCTGCCCTTTTGGATAATCGCCGGCCCGTGAATACAGCATGCGCACCGAGTTGGCCAGGGTGCTGACGCTGCCCACCGACGAGCGCGTGGTGGAGGCGCCGCGCTGCTGCTGCAGGGCGACTGCCGGCGGCAAGCCGTCGATGTCGTCGACATCCGGCACTGCCATCTGGTTGAACAGGCGGCGCGCGTAGGGCGACACCGATTCCAGATAACGCCGCTGGGCTTCCGCGTACAGCGTGCCGAAGGCCAGCGACGACTTGCCGGAACCGGATACGCCGGTAAACACGACCAGCGCATCGCGGGGAATCTCGAGGCTGACGTTTTTCAGGTTGTGCTCACGCGCGCCGCGCACGCGCACGAAGCCGGGTTTGTTGGGCAGATCGTGGTCAACTGAAGCGTTGGGCTGATTGCCTGGAGTGTTGCGCATGACTGGCCCGCTTTGCATAATTTCAATGGCGGTATTACAACAAAAGCAGGCAGCAATGACCGTGCGGTGCCACACCGTGCACGCGCGTACACTGATGAGCCTTGGCCGTGTAGTAGCGTACCGACAAGTTTTCCGGGATCAGGCACAGTGAAGCCATGCTTGCAGTCAAAGCCCATTCACGCAGTACAAAGAAAGAAAACATGACATTCAATAACGCAGTTGTGTGGCTCGACCACACCAAAGCCCAGGTTATTCACTTCGACAAGGATGCATCCGAGTCGGAAGCCATGAAAACCCACTCGACCCACGCCCACCCGCGCCAGAACCACGCCGATACGCACGCCAACGAAGACGACAACACCGCCTTCTACGTCGACATCGCCGCTGCGCTGAAAAACGCCCAGCAAATCCTGGTGGTCGGCCCGGCGCAGGAGAAAACCGCGTTCGTCAAGTACCTGACCGCCAAGCTGCCGGAAATCGCCGGCAACATCAAGGCTGTGGAAACCGTCGACCACCCGTCGGATGGCCAGTTGCTGACGTATGCACGCCGTCATTTCACCAGTGCTGGTGGCTTGAAGTAAGCATCACCTGCTAGCCCTGCCAGAAGTGATCGAACGGACCGCAAGGTCCGTTTTTTTATGGCGCTGTCCCCGTAAAGTAGTGAACGCATTTATATTGCTGAGGTCTAACTGGTCTGTTCACTGACCGGAGACGACTGTGGAAACCTGCGCATTCAATTTTTACCTCTCTCAGATTGCCCAGCTAACCCGCGTACAGTGCGTGCGCGTGCTCGCACTGCTCAAACCTGCAGTCGACCAGGGTCGTGCAGCCACCGTTATTGAGGACGCTGTCGCCGCCAGGCTGTGCTGCCCCCGCTGCGATGGCAAGCAGCTGTACCGTCATGGCACCAAAAACGGACTGCAGCGTTTTCGCTGCCGCGGTTGCGGCAGGACTTTCAATAGCCTCACCGGTACGCCGCTTGCGCGCCTGCGCCATAAAGATAAATGGCTTGATTTCAGCGAGTGCATGCTTGATTCGCATACCGTGCGCAAAGCTGCGGCACGCGTCGGGGTCGCCAAGAACACGAGCTTTCGCTGGCGCCACCGCTTTCTCACCCTCACGAAAACCGACCATCCCGCCTGCCTGAACGGGATCGCCGAGGCCGATGAAACGTTTCTGCTTGAATCGCAAAAAGGAGCGCGCAACCTGCAGCGGCCAGCGCGCAGGCGAGGCGGCAAAGCATCGAAACCTGGCATCTCGAAAGAGCAGGTGTGCATTCTTGTTGTGCGTGACCGGAGCGGCAACACGGTTGACTTCGTCACTGGACGGGGTCCTGTGACAGTCGTTCAACTCACGCAGCATTTGCGCCCAGTGCTCGCTCCCGACACATTGCTCGTAACAGACGCCAACAAGGCCTATCAGGCGTTTGCCAGGCAGCAGGGCGTCTCGCATCAGTACGTAAATGTGAGCGCAGGGGAGCACACGCGCGGCGCCGTGCACGTGCAAAACGTGAACGGCTACCACAGCAGGCTTCACAAGTGGCTGAGGCGTTTCAATGGTGTAGCGACGCGCTACCTGCCGAATTACCTTGGATGGTGCTGGGCAATTGACCAAGAGCGAATTCGTACCCCGGAGACCTTGCTCAGGGCCACTATCGGAGTCTTCAATACTTAACAGGGACAGCGCCTTTTTTATGCCTCGTCATCCGGTAACCCCGCTCTTCATGTCGCCCCGCTTTCCCTTGCGCTGGCCAGCGCAGCCGACCGTACCAGGGGCGTAATCGGCGCCATGTAATCTGCGCGCGTTTCCTGGCCCAGGTCGACCACCTTGGTGCCGCCTGCAGCGACAAACGTCACGTCGTCGATCCCAAGTACCTGCAAGATCAGGCGCAGCCATTGCGTAGCCAGATCCCGGTCCGCGATGGCCGAGCCCGCCGTGTAGACGCCGCCAGACGCCACCAGCACGATGCAGCGCTTGCCCCCCAACAGGCCGACGCCATCGAATCCCAGCGTGCGTCCCTTGCGCACGATGTGGTCGAACCACGATTTCAATGCCGCCGGAACGTTGTAGTTGTAGACCGGCGTGGCGATGACAATGACATCTGCTGCGATCACCTCCGCGACCAGTTCGTTGGATAAAGCCAGCGCGGCCTGCATGGCGTCTGTCTGCGCCGGCGGTGGCGTGAAATACGCGGCCAGCCAGGGCCCATCGGTAAAGCGCAACGCAGTGTGATTGAGGTCGCGGCGCACGACGCTGCCGCTCGGACACGCTTCGTTCCAGTCGGCGGCAAACTGCGTCGCCATATTGTTTGAAACCGACTGGGTTCCACGTGGACTTGTTTCCACGATCAAGAGATTGGCCATTGGATCTGCTCCTTTAAATAGACCAGTCCATCGTAAATGCGCCAACACATGCGCGGAAGTGATTAAAATATGATGATATGAATCACCTGGAGTGATGGATTGATCGGTTCCCTGACGTTAGACCAGTTGCGCGTACTGGTCGCCATCGCCGATACCGGCAGCTTCTCGGCGGCCGCGCGCCAGTTGCACCGGGTTCAGTCAGCCATCAGCCAGATGGTGCGCACCCTCGAAGACACGCAGGGGATTGTGCTGTTCGACCGCAGCGCGCACAAGCCGCAGCTGACTGCGATCGGCAGGGTCATGGTCGACCAGGCCCGCCTGGTGCTGGCCAGTGCCCAGCGCTTTGCGGCGCTGGCGGCCGGCGCGCGGACGGGGCTGGAGGCGGAACTCCCGCTGGCGATCGACCCCCTGATTCCCACCGAACCGCTGATCGCCAGCCTGCACGCCTTGCGCGAAACTTATCCCGACATGCTGGTCACGTTCCACACGGAAGGCCTGGGCGGCGCCGAGCGTCGCCTGCGCGATGGCAGCGCAAGCCTCGGCCTGTGCCTCTTGTTGCCCGCAGTGCCCGACGACCTGATGGCCTATCCGCTGATGGACCTGGCGCTGCTGCCCGTCGCTGCACCCGGCCATCCGCTCGCCAGGCTGGGCCGCCCGGTTACGACCGACGACCTGGCGCAGCATGTCCAACTGGTTTTGTCCGATCCGGTTGCCCGGCATGGCCCGCTGTATGGCGTGGTCAGCCCGCGCCGCTGGCGTTTTGTCGACAATGGCCGGCGCCTCGATTTCCTGCTTGCAGGACTGGGCTGGTGCAAGATGCCGGCACACATGGTGGTCCCGATGCTGGAGGACGGCCGCCTGGCGCTGCTGGAGACGGACGACCAGCGCGTCAACCCGGACACGCGCCTGCTGGCTTACGCGGCGCATATCCGCGACCAGCCACTCGGGCCGGTTGGGACATGGTTACTGAACGACTTGCGGAAGCGGCTGGTGATTGCATGACCCGGGTCGCCGGCTGATGCGCGCCCTCTCCGACAGACAAACAAAACGACGGGATATCACCGCTGTCCGTTCTGGCGCCGGCGCTGCATCACACCCTGTTCAGCAAGGCTGCACATGCCTGCGCAAACAATGCGCCGTGGTCGAACCTGGCTGCCACCTGGCCGCAGCGAGCCTCCAGGCCGGGCATATCAAACAGCCGCTGCAGCGCCGCTTCCAGCCGCTGCGCAGTGACGCGCGTCGCATCCAGCCGCGCCCCCACCCCCAGCGCCTTGACGCGTTCGGCATTGTCGAACTGGTCGTGTGCCAGCGGGATGATCAGTTGCGGCGTACCGGCCCTTAACGCTTCGGCGGTGGTGCCGATGCCGCCGTGGTGCATCAGGGCTGCCGCATGCGGCAGCAGGGATCGCAGCGGGACATAGTCCTGCCACAGGATCTCTGGCGGCAAACCGGCCGGGACCTGCTCTGCATGCGGCGTCAGGAAAACCGCGCGCCGGTGCAATCGCACGGTGGCATCCACCGCAGCGGCGAAGTAAGCGCTTGCCTGGCGGTTGCCGGTGCCGTGCGTGAAGACCAGCGGCGCAGGTCCCGCCGCCAGGAACGCCTGCAGTGCAGCGGACAACGGCGCCGATGCAGGATTCGGATCGTACAGCGCGAAACCGGCTTGCAGCAGGGGTTGCGGCCAGTCCGGCTGGGGCGGCGCGAACCAGGCCGGGAACAACAACATGGTGAGGTCGGGCGCAGTCGCGAGGTGCTGCAGCAGGCCGGGCACGGGCGCCAGTCCCCTCTCCTTGCGCGCAGCGTTGATGCCGGGCAGCGCGACCGGATTGAGGACGAACTTGTCCACGCCCCGCCACATCAGCCTGCGCACACTGTGCGGCACCCACGCGGGCATGCGGTGCGGGCCGACCATCAGCGGGTCGTGCACGGTCGGCAGGTTCTGGGGCGCCAGCATGCCCGCGACCACGGTGACGCCCGGATGCGCGGCGCGGATCAGGTCGGCTTCAGGCAAGGCCAGCGGATGGGCGATGAGGAGGCTGCGCTCGCCCAGCAGTGGCGCCACCAGCGCCTGCACCTGCGCCATGGCCGGGCGCGTGGCGCGCCAGACGACGCCGAAGCCGCGGATCGCGTGCCATAGATCGGGGTCGTCCAGCACGGCAGTGTCGATGTCGAGCCCGTGAAAGGCGAGGCCGGCCTGCTCGACGTAAGGCTGGTGCAGCCAGGGTGCTACAAAACTGACGCGGTGGCCGAGGTCGCGCATGACGCAACCGATGCGCAGGAAGGGAAACAGGTCGCCGGCCGAGCCGATCGTGATCAGGATGACGTCGATCGGCATGGGCTGGCCTCGTTACAGGAAACGGTCCAGGATGCGCCGGCTGTTCTTGTCGATCGTGAACATATTCCGGATCAGGAACTGAATGCCGTGATTGTCGGCAATGATCAGCGATGCCTCGCCGATGCGGCGAATATCTTCTTCACCCTTCAACGTGAAATCAGTGTCGCCGCGGTCGGTTTTCACGGTCCAGGTGCACGGCGTGGCAAAGCTGCTGACATCGACAATCGACGAGATCACGGGCATGAATTCGCGGCCGTCCAGTTCGCTTTGGACAAGGTCGCGCAACGGCGCTGGCAATGTATCCATGGCGTCGATCCACGCCACTTCCTTGCCGCCGTCGCGCACGAGCGAGATGCCGCGGTCGGGCGCCTGGATGGGAAAGGCGCGCACCGGCACGACCTGGTGTTCTTCGCCGTCGACGGTGGTCAGGATGAGTTTGCCGAAGCTGTCGCGCCGCAGTTGAAAGTCGGTGGCCATCTTAGTCGTCCTTGTCGTCGAGGTCGGTGTCGACGTTGCGCGCCTGCGCTTCGTAGAGCCGGAAATAGGCGCCTTCGCGCGCCATCAGGTCGTCGTGGCTGCCCTCTTCCACCACCAGCCCGCGGTCGAGCACGACCAGGCGGTCGGCCCGATGCAGTGTCGACAGGCGGTGCGCGATGGCAATCGTGGTGCGGCCCTGCACCAGGTTGTCGAGCGCCTTCTGGATTTCCTTTTCGGTTTCCGAGTCGACCGACGAAGTCGCCTCGTCCATGATCAGGATCGGCGGGTTGATCAGCAGTGCGCGCGCAATCGAAATGCGCTGGCGCTCGCCGCCCGACAGGCCCTGGCCGCGTTCGCCGACCATCGAATCGTAGCCCTGCGGCAGACGCAGGATGAATTCGTGCGCGTGCGCCGCGCGCGCGGAAGCAATGATGTCTTCGCGGCTCGCGCCCGGCATGCCGTACGCAATGTTCTCGGCAATCGTGCCGAAGAACAGGAACGGCTCCTGCAGCACCAGGCCGATATTGCGGCGGTAATCGGAAATGGCGTACTGGCGGATATCGACGCCGTCAAGCAGGATCGCGCCTTCTGCCACGTCGTAAAAACGACAGATCAGGTTGACCAGCGTGCTTTTGCCGGAACCGCTGTGGCCCACCAGGCCGACCATTTCACCGGCCTTGATGTTGAGCGAAATGCCGCGGTTCACAGCCCGGTTGCCGTAGCGGAAGCCGACTTCGCGCAGTTCGATATCGCCGCGGATCTTGTCGATCTTGACCGGGTTGACGGGTTCCGGGACGCTCGAGACATGGTCGAGGATATCGAAAATGCGCTTGGCGGCCGACGCCGATTTCTGCGTCACCGACACGATCCGGCTCATCGAATCGAGGCGCCCGTAAAAGCGCCCGCTGTACGCAATGAACGACGACAGGATACCGATGGTGATGGCCCCCTGCGACAGTTGCCAGATGCCAAAGCACCAGATCACCAGCAGGCCCAGTTCCGTCAAAAACGACACTGTCGGCGAAAACAGCGACCAGACTTTATTGAGCTTGTCGTTGACGGCGAGGTTGTGTTTGTTGGCTTCGCGGAAGCGCACGGCTTCGCGCTTTTCCTGGGCAAACGCTTTCACGACGCGGATGCCGGGGATGGTATCGGCCAGCACGTTGGTCACTTCGCCCCAGACGCGGTCGATCTTTTCAAAGCCGGTGCGCAGGCGGTCGCGGACCACGTGGATCATCCACGCAATGAATGGCAGCGGCACCAGTGTGACAATGGCCAGCCACGGGTTCAGTGAAAACAGGATCACGCCGGTCATGATGATCATCAGGACGTCGGACGCAAAATCGAGCAGGTGCAGCGAGAGGAACACGCAGATGCGGTCGCTGCCGCTGCCAATGCGCGACATCAGGTCACCTGTGCGCTTGCCGCCAAAAAACTCGAGCGACAGTTTCAGCAAGTGTTCATAGGTTTCCGCGCGCAGGTCGGCGCCCATGCGCTCCGACACCAGCGCCAGTACATAGGTGCGGCCCCAGCCGAGCAACCAGGCCAGCACTGCCGAGCCGAACAGGCCGGCCATGTACATGGCAACGAGCATCGGGTCGATTTTCTGGCCGTTCTGGTATGGCACCAGCACGTTGTCGGTCAGCGGGATGATCAGGTACGGCGGAATCAGGTGCGCGGCAGTGCTGCCCAGCATCAGCAGGAAGCCCAGCAGCAACTGGCCCTTGTACGGCGCGGCGAAACGCCACAGGCGGAACAGGGTCCAGGTCGATGGCGGCGTGTACAGCACCTTGGTGCAGACCGGGCATTCGGCATCGTCCGCCTCGAGCGGCCCCTTGCAGCTCGGGCACACGATCTGTTCAGGCGGGGCAATGAAGCGGCCGCTGACGACGCTGTCGCGCTGGTCCCTGAAACTGTCGAGCACGCGGATCGCGTTCAAATTCTGCCCCAGCGTGAAGCGCCAGGCGGCCAGCAAACCCGCTTCGTCCGTCAATTCCAGGTGGCCCACGCCGGCGTGGTCGTGGTGGCGCAGCGCCAGGCCGGCGCGGTAGGGCCATTCCTGCCAGTCGGTGTCGCCTGGCGACAACGCCAGCAGGCGGCGGTCGGTGACCACCACAATACCTTTTTTGAAGTGCAATCGCGTATCGAGGTCAACGGCGACGCTACTTAAAACGTTTTCCCCAGGGAAAAGCTTTTTCTCGACACCAGCCTGCCATTGTTCAGGGAGGGGGCTGGCAGCAAGCGCCGCGGATGGAGCAAGGGGGGAAGTCGTCATTAATCCTGGCTTTTGAAAATGTGCGATGGCTGGGTGAAGGAAAAGCGGTTGTGGCGCAATGGCACGACGGTGCGATTGCGGGGAGCGAGGCTGGCAGAAATCAGTCCGACACGGTAAGCTTCGTCTCGGCAAGTATACAACATGTGCGCTCGTGATTCGCCGGTTTCCGGTAGTGTGGTAAATGTGCAGTTTATGCGGTTCATATAGGTAACGCCGCCTGGTGCGCGCATGGCGCGGGTGGCAATAAAACGATTACATGACAATTAAGAACGACATCACGTTCCTCCGGGTGACACATTTACGCGGTCCGAACATCTGGACCTACCGCCCGGTCATTGAAGTATGGCTTGACCTCGGCGAACTGGAGGAATGCCCTTCAGACACCCTCCCCGGCTTTACCGACCGCCTGACTGCCATGCTGCCCGGCCTGATCGAGCACCGCTGCGGCGTGGGCGAGCGCGGCGGCTTCATCGAGCGCCTGCACAGCGGCACCTGGGCCGGCCACATCCTCGAACACATTGTCCTCGAACTGCAAAACCTGGCGGGCATGCAAACCGGTTTCGGCAAGACGCGCTCCGTCGGCGAACATGGCATCTACAAAATGGCCTTCCGCACGCGCGATGGCGTGGTGGGCCGCGCGGCGCTGCAAACCGGCCATGCCCTCCTGATGGCAGCGATCAACGACACGCCGTTCGACCTGGCCGTGGCGGTCGACGCGCTCAAGGAACTGGTCGACGACCATTGCCTGGGCCCGAGCACCGCGCATATCGTCGAAGCGGCCACCGACCGCGGCATCCCGTCGATCCGCCTCAACGACGGCAACCTGGTGCAGCTTGGCCACGGCGCCGCCCAGCGCCGCATCTGGACGGCGGAAACGGACCGCACCGGCGCCATTGCCGAGAGCATCGCCAGCGACAAGGACCTGACCAAGACGCTGCTCTCTGCATGCGGCCTGCCCGTACCCGAAGGCTCCCTGGTGCGCAGCGCAGCCGACGCGTGGGATGCGGCGCAGGACATCGGCCTGCCGGTCGTCGTCAAGCCGTACGACGGCAACCATGGCCGCGGCGTGTCGCTCAACCTGACCGACCGCGAAGACATCGAAACTGCGTACCACCTGGCGGCACAACAGGGTCGCAGCGCGTCCGTGCTGGTGGAGCGCTTCATCCCGGGCGACGAACACCGCCTGCTGGTCGTCGGCAAAAAAATGGTGGCCGCAGCCCGCGGCGAATCGCTGTGGATCACGGGCGACGGCGTGCACAACGTCATTGCGCTGTGCGACAGCCAGATCAACACCGACCCGCGCCGCGGCGTCACCGAAGACGCGCCGCTGAACGCCGTGCGTCCCCATGAAAGCGGCGAAATCATGCTGGACCTGAAGCGCCAGGGCTTGACGCCGGAGTCGGTGCCACAGGCAGGCCAGAAAGTGCTGATCCAGTTGAACGGCAACGTCGCCACCGATGTCACGGACCTGGTGCACCCGTCGATTGCCGCTGCGGCCACGCTGGCTGCGCGCATCGTGGGCCTGGACATCGCCGGCATCGACCTGGTGGCCGAAGACATCACGCGCCCGCTCGACGCGCAGCGCGGCGCCTTCATTGAGGTCAATGCCAGCCCCGGTCTGCTGGCGCACCTGAAACCGGCGCATGGCGAACCGCGCCCGATCGGCACCGCCATCATCGGCCACCTGTTTGCCGAAGGCGACACCGGCCGCATCCCAATCATCGGCGTGACCGGCACCCGCGGCGCCAATATGGTCGCGCGCCTGACCGGTTGCCTGCTGCACCTGAGCGGGCGCCATATCGGCGTGGCCAATGCGGACGGCCTGTATCTCGACGGCCGGCGCGTGTCGAACGCGAACAGCGTCAAATTCGATGCGGGCCAGCGCCTGCTGATCAACCGCACTGTCGAAGCGGCCGTGTTCGAATCGAACGCGCGCGCCATCCTCACCGAAGGCCTGCCGTACGATAAATGCGAGGTTGGCGTGGTCACCGACATGGACGGCGTCGCCGACCTGGCCGAGTTTTACCTGCGCGACGCCGACGACCTCGCGCGCGTCGTGCGCAGCCAGGTGGACGTGGTGCTGCCAAGCGGCGTGGCCGTGTTGAATGCGGCCGATGCCGCCGTGGCGGAACTGGCGGAACTATGCGACGGCAGCGTGATTTTTTATGCGCCGGACGAACACCAGGGCGCCATGGGCGCGCACCGTGCCAACGGAGAACGGATCGTGTTTGTGCGCGGCGGCGCCATCGTGCTGGCCCACGGCGCGCTGGAAACCGTCGTCATCGACCTGTCGCGCCTGATGCCGAATGTCGCGCAAGACGTCAGCAGCGTGCTGGCGGCGACGGCGGCAGCATGGGCGCTGGGCGTGCCGGCGGACCTGCTCAGCGCAGGCCTGCGCACATTTGACGCCAGTATCAAGCGGTAGTCGATTCGGCTGATTCGTCAGCATCCACAAGCATACCGGTCCGGCCATGCGCCGGACCACCAGGAAGGATTCAAGGTTTATGGAAGTATCTCGCGTACGCGCCCTGCGGGGCCCCAACCTGTGGAGCCACCACACCTCGATCGAAGCAGTCGTCAACATCGGCCCGGATGAAGAATCGGTCGGCGCAATGGCCGGTTTCGAGACGCGCCTGCGCGCCCTGTTCCCGCAACTGTCGCCGCTGCAGCCCACGGGCCATGACGACACCATCCCCCTGGCCCACGTGCTGGAACTGGCGGCGCTGGACCTGCAGGCGCAGGCCGGCTGCCCCGTCACCTTCAGCCGCACCACCGCCACCTTCGAGCGCGGCACCTACCAGGTCGTGTTCGAATATTCCGAAGAAGCCGTCGGGCGCCTGGCGCTGACACTAGCCCAGGAACTGGTCGGCGCGGCAGCGGCAGAAACGGCGTTCGACCTCGATGGCGCGCTGGCGCAACTGCGCGACCTTGACGAAGAAGTGCGCCTGGGGCCGTCGACGGGTTCCATCGTCTCGGCCGCCGTGGCCCGCAACATTCCGTTCCGGCGCCTGACCGATGGCAGCCTGGTCATGTTCGGCTGGGGCAGCAAGCAGCGCCGCATCCAGGCCGCCGAAGTCGATTCCACCGGCGCGATTGCCGAGACCATTGCGCAGGACAAGGAACTGACCAAGCGCCTGCTGGATGCGGCCGGCGTGCCTGTGCCGCTGGGCCGCGCCGTCGCGGACCCTGACGACGCGTGGGCCGCGGCCATGGAAATCGGCCTGCCGGTGGTGCTGAAACCGAAGGACGGCAACCAGGGCAAGGGCGTGACCGTGAATATCACGTCGCGCGAGCAGCTCGACGCCGCGTATGTAGCAGCGTCCGAGTTCCGCGACGATATCCTGGTCGAGCGCTACCTGCCCGGTAACGATTTCCGCCTGCTGGTAGTGGGGAACAAGCTGGTGGCTGCCGCGCGGCGCGATCCGCCGCAAGTGATCGGCGACGGCGTGCACACGGTGCGCGAACTGGTCGACACGGTCAACCTGGACCCGCGCCGCGGCAACGGCCATTCGACATCGCTGACCAAGATCCGCTTTGACGACATCGCACTGGGCAGCCTGGCCAAGCAGGGCCTGGTCGCAGAATCGGTGCCCACCAAAGGCCAGCGCGTCATCCTGCGCAACAACGCCAACCTGTCGACCGGCGGTGCTGCCACCGACGTCACCGACGACGTGCACCCGGAAGTGGCGGCGCGGGCAATCGCTGCCGCGCAGATGATCGGCCTGGATATCTGCGGCGTCGACCTGGTGTGCGACAGCGTGCTCCATCCGATCGAAGAACTCGGCGGCGGCATCGTCGAAGTCAACGCCGCGCCAGGCCTGCGCATGCACCTGTCGCCATCGTTTGGCAAAGGCCGTGCAGTCGGTGAAGCGATTGTGGGCGCCATGTTCGCCGATGGCGACGACGGCCGCATCCCGGTCGTCGCCGTCACCGGCACCAACGGTAAAACCACGACGGTGCGGTTGATTGCGCACTTGCTGACCACGGCCGGCCTGCGCACCGGCATGACCAACACGGACGGCGTGTATATCGAAGGGCGCAGGATCGATACCGGCGACTGCGCCGGTCCAAGAAGCGCACGGAATGTCCTGCTGCATCCCGACGTCGACGCAGCCGTGTTCGAGACTGCGCGCGGCGGCCTGCTGCGCGAAGGCCTCGCGTTCGACCGCTGCCAGGTGGCGGTTGTCACCAACATCGGCGCAGGCGACCACCTGGGCCTGAACTACATCAACACGCTCGACGACCTGGCGGTCCTGAAACGCGTGATCGTCCAGAACGTGGCCGACAGCGGCCACGCGGTCCTGAACGCAGCCGATCCGACAGTGGCCGCCATGGCAGACAACGCGCGCGGCGCCGTCACCTTTTTCGCGCTCGACGCCACCCACCCGGTCATGTCGATGCACCGCGCAAAAGGCGGACGCGTGGTGTACGTCGAGGACCTCGACATCGTCTGCGTGCAAGGCAAGCAGGAACACCGCATCGCGCTGGCCGGCGTGCCGATCACGAGAAATGGCGCCATCGGCTTCCAGGTTGAAAACGTGATGGCCTCGGTGGCGGCTGCGTGGGGCGTGAACCTGCCGTGGGACACGATTCGCGCCGGCCTGAAAACCTTTGTCGGCGAGAGCGACAACGCGCCCGGCCGCTTCAACGTGTTCGATTACCGCGGCGCCACTGTGATTGCCGACTACGGCCACAATCCGGACGCCATTTCGGCCCTCGTGCATGCAGTCGAGTCGATGCCGGGCGCGCGCCGCTCGGTGGTCATCAGCGGCGCCGGCGACCGGCGCGACGAAGACATCCGCCAGCAGACGCAGATCCTCGGCGCGGCGTTTGACGACGTGCTGCTGTACCAGGACCAGTGCCAGCGCGGCCGCGCCGACGGCGAAGTCATCGCGCTGCTGCGCGACGGCCTGCAAGGCGCCGGGCGCACCCGCCACGTCGAAGAAATCCAGGGTGAATTCGTCGCCATCGACATTGCACTGTCGCGCCTGGACAAGGGCGACCTGTGCCTGATTCTGATCGACCAGGTCGATGAAGCGCTGGCGCATATCGCCGGGCGGATCGCAGAGGCGTAACGCGTTCTTGCCCTGGCGCCGCAGTCGTGATGCAACCGGTATGGCGTTTAAATTGTTTTAGTCGCGAGATGAAGAACCGTCATACCGGCGCAATCCGGTACCCATACTGCACTGAACGAAGCCGTTGAACCGGCTAATCGACAGGACAGGTCAGATGCGCGCCCGTCTGCGCCAACACGCCAGCCCCAGCATCCCCACGCCCAGCAGCGCCAGCCCACCCGGCTCGGGCACGTCTACCGGAAGGTCGGGCGACACCACATCCAGGCTCGCCGAAAAGAACGTCAGCGGATCCTCGCTGACTGCATCGACAATCCTCAGCATATAGTCGCCGAACATGTCGCGCCCGTTGAATGCCGCCAGTAATTCGATCGGGCGGAAGGTCCCGCCAGTCACCGAACCACCCACGACTTGCCCGGCCTGGTCGTCAAAGCGAATCGTCACGCGCCCTGCTCCCGGCGTCTGCCCGGTGTACGTAAAAAAATCCACGATTCGCACCGACGTTCCGTCCGGCCCCGTCAAGAGAAATGCAATTTCCCGGTCATAGGAATTGCCCTGTCCGATGCAGGCCGTCCCGGTCGGACCGATGCCGGGCTCGCCGCATTTTGCAAAAGTGATGAACAGGTTGAGATCGTCGATCACACCATGCGTCCCCACCGACAACGTGCGGACCCCGGACGAACCGTCGAAAACGCCGTAAGTCGCATTGGTGGCAACGACAGTAGCGTATGAAAATGCACTGTTCAATAACATTGTCAGTGTCACGATCACCTTGCAAACTTGTTTCATGGCATTCCTTGGCAATGGTTATCACATTGATGCCAGCATATTTCATGCCAGCAATCACAAACCCTGTCAAATCATGCATTTATGGTCCGACAGCAAGCGAACTGCTGCGTGCTCTGTAAAATACCTCGACATCCTCCACGGGTGGATCATGCAAAAACGACTAAATCGTATAAATAGTTAGTATCTTGCAATTCACTTGTTCGCTACCAGATGTCGCCCATGCTGCAACAACAACTGACCTGGCGCACGCCACTGTTTTCCTGCTTGCTGCCGACGTTCTGGTGATGGTCTTCCTGGGCGTCCCCATCCCCATGGCGCCACCGCCCAATAACAAACCCGTCCCCGAAGTCTACGTCCAGGAAGAAAAGCGCAAGCGCAGACGCCTCACCGCGCCGACCTGTCACCGCACCCATTTCGCATTCATCAAAAAACAATGAAGCGCAATCAATTGCAAATCAATTCAACTCTGACCCCAATTATTAGCCAATTGATCCAGCGAAATAAATCAAAACAATAAATAGGGTCAGAGTCAAATTGTTTAGTAACATTTCCACGCACCACAAAAAACAATCGGGGTCAGTGTCGAATTGTTCAGCAACTAGTTGCTGATTAATTCGACTCTGACCCCGACTTTTTACTATAAGAATGTATTGCTGATTAAATTGACTCTGACCCTAGTTTTGGGCAATTGTTTCTGGGAGGGGCTGGTCGTTGCCCCAGGAACCGCCCAGTGCGCGGATCAGCGCCACCGTCGTGACGGCGCGTTCGCCGCGCAGCTGGGCGGCGTTGCGTTCGACCAGCGACAGGTTGCGTTGTGCGTCGAGCAGGTCGAGGTAGCTCGAACGGCCGGCGTCGTACAGCTTTTGCGCCAGGTCGGCGGAGCGGCGTGCGAACACCACGCCGGCGTCGATCTGCTCGGCCTGGCTGGCCAGGATGTGCAGGCCGGCCAGGTTGTCTTCGACTTCCGAAAACGCCACCAGCACGTTCTGGCGATAGTTCGCCACCGACTCTTCCAGCACCGCTTCGCTGCGCGTGATGTTGTTGCGGTTGCGGCCGCCATCGATGATCGGCAGCGACATCAGCGCGCCCAGCACCCACGAACGGCTGCTCCAGTGCAGCATGTTCGACAGCGCGCTTGAAGCGCCCCCGCCCTGCGCCGACAGGTTCAACGCCGGGAACATCGCAGCGCGTGCTTCGCCGATGCGGGCATTCGCGGCAACCATCGCACGCTGGGCGGCAGCGACGTCGGGACGGCGCTGCAGCAGCGTCGATGGCATGCCGCCCGGGATCACCGGGAGCGCGTTGGCCAGCAGCGGGTCCGTCGCGGCAGCAAACTGCGCGGCCGGACGGCCGACCAGGACCGCCAGCGCGTGTTCGAGGTTGACGCGCTGGCGCTGTGCGGCCAGTGCATCGGCACGGGCCGTGGTCAGTTCCGACTTGGCGCGCACCAGGTCGAATTCGCCGATGTCGCCATTGTCGAAGCGGCTCTGGTTCACCCGCACGCTCTGCTCGCGCAAGTCGATATTCCTGGCCAGCGTGGCCAGTTCTGCGTCCAGCGAGCGGATACGGAAATACGTCTGCGCCACATCGGCCTGCAGCGACAGCAGCACCGAACGGTACGTCGCTTCCGAGGCGCCGGCGTCGGCCTGCGCCGCATTCACGCTCGACGCCACGCGGCCGAACAGGTCGACCTCGTAACTGGCCGATAACTGCGCCTGGAAGACGTTCGTGACCGGCACCGCGGCGCCGTCCGGCAGGCCGAGCGTGGTGGTGCTGGTGCGGCCGCGCTGGGCGCCGACGCCCGCGTCGACCAGCACACTGCGCTGGGACTGGGCGATACCGGCGAGGGCGCGCGCCTGGCGCACCCGCGCTGCGGCGGCGGCCAGGTTGGCGTTGGCGCCGTTCGCTTCGACGATCAGGCCGGTCAGGGCCGGATCGTTAAAGGCCAGCCACCACTCGCCGCGCGGCTGCGCTTCGGCCGGCTGCGCCACCTGCCACCGGGTGCCGTCCGCCGCCACCATTGGCGTGGACGACTCCTTGAAGGCCGCCGGCACCGCGACGTCCGGCGCTTTCAAGACCGGCGTCATGCTGCATCCGGCCAGCACCAGCGCGGCAAACATGGTTGTCAGCGTGAGATTGAACATGGGTTTCATCAATGGACTCCTTCCGGCTTCGCAGGCGCACCGACGACATGGACAACGCCCGGGCCGGCAACGACATGCGGTTTCTTTTCAAATTTCTTCGCCAGCGTACGCAGCAGGACGTAGAACAGCGGCGTCATGAACAGGCCAAAGAACGTCACGCCCAGCATGCCGGCAAATACCGCCACGCCCATCGCATGGCGCATTTCGGCGCCGGCGCCGGTCGAGAACACCAGCGGCACCACGCCCATGATGAACGCGATCGACGTCATCAAAATAGGACGCAGGCGCAGGCGGCACGCTTCCAGAGCAGCTTCGACGATACTGCGGCCCTGGTGTTCCAGCTCGACCGCGAACTCCACGATCAGGATGGCGTTCTTGGAGGCCAGTCCGACCAGCACGAACAGCGCGATCTGCGTGAACACATTGTTGTCGCCACCGGTGAGCTTCACGCCAATGAGCGCGCACAGGATCGACATCGGCACGATCAGGATCACGGCCAGCGGCAGGGTCCAGCTTTCGTACTGGGCCGCGAGGACCAGGAACACCAGCAGCACGCACAGCGGGAACACGTAAATCATCGTGTTACCCGACAGGATGTCCTGGTACGTCAGGTCGGTCCATTCGTACGCGACGCCTTTTGGCAGCACTTCGCGGGCGATTTCTTCCATCGCTGCCTGCGCCTGGCCCGACGAAACACCGGGAGCCGGGCCGCCGTTCATTTCAGCGGCGACGTAGTTGTTGTAGCGCTGGACGCGATCGGGGCCGTAGGTATCCTTGATCGTCATGATCGTCGACAGCGGGATCATTTCACCCTTGTCGTTGCGGACCTTCAGCTGGGCGATCTGCTCGCGCTGTGAACGGAACGGCGCATCGGCCTGCACACGCACCTGGTAGGTACGGCCGAACTGGTTGAAGTCGTTCACGTACAGGGAACCCAGGTTGATCTGCAAGGCCTGGTTGATCTCCGACAGCGGCACGCCCAGCTGCTTGGCTTTCACGCGGTTCACATCCGCGAACAGCTGCGGCACGTTGATCTGGTAGCCCGAGAACACGCCGGCGAGGCGCTTGTCGGTGGCTGCCTTGCCCATGAAGGCCTGCACTGCCTTGTTGAGTTCATCGTAGCCCACGTTGCCGCGGTCTTCGATCATCATCTTGAAGCCGCCGGTCGTGCCCAGGCCATTGACTGGCGGTGGCGACAGGACCATCACGAATGCATCTTCGATGACGCCCATGCGCTTGTTGACTTCGGCGGCAATGCCTTCGGCGCTCTGCTCCTTGCCATGGCGCTCGCCAAATGGCTTCAGGCTGATGAAGGCGATACCGGCGTTCGGTGCATTGGTAAAGCCGTTGATCGACAGGCCCGGGAACGCAATCGACGATTCCACGCCCGGAATGCCGCGCGCCACGTCCGTCATCTTGCGGATGACGGCATCGGTGCGGTCGAGCGACGCGGCGTCCGGCAGTTGCGCGAAGCCGATCAGGTACGCCTTGTCCTGCGCCGGCACGAAGCCCGGTGGCACGGCCTTGAACATGAAGATGGCGGCAACGACCAGCAGCGCGTAGACGCCCAACGATAAACTCTTGCGCTTGAGGACACCCTGCACGCCGCCTTCATACTTGTGCGACGAGCGGGTGAAGACGCGGTTGAAGCCCTTGAAGAAGCGGCCGAACACCTTGTCCATGCCGCGGGTCAGCCAGTCCTTCTTGGCGCCATGCGGCTGCAGCAGCACGGCCGACAGGGCCGGCGCGAGCGTCAGCGACAGGAAGGCCGAGATGACGGTCGAGATGGCAATCGTCAGCGCGAACTGGCGATAGAACTGGCCGGACAGGCCGGAGACAAAGGCGATCGGCACGAACACGGCGCACAGCACCAGGGCAATCGCAATGATCGGGCCCGACACTTCTTTCATGGCCTGCACGGTTGCATCGTGCGGATTGAGGCCGTTTTCAATATTGCGCTCGACGTTTTCCACGACCACGATCGCGTCATCGACGACGATACCGATGGCCAGCACGAGCCCGAACAGCGACAGCGTGTTGATGGAGAAGCCGAAGGCCAGCATGACGGCAAAGGTACCGACCACCGACACCGGCACGGCCAGCAGCGGAATGACGGAAGCGCGCCAGGTTTGCAGGAACACGATCACGACGATCGCCACCAGGATGATCGCTTCGATCAGCGTGTGGATGACGGAGTCGATCGACTCGCGCACGAACTGGGTCGGGTCATACACGATGCTGTAGTTCATCCCCTGAGGGAAGTCTTTCGACAGTTCTTCCATCTTGGCGCGCACGTCGGTCGACAGTTGCAGCGCATTGGCGGTCGGCGACTGGAACAGCGGCAGCGCGACAGCTGATTTATTGTCCAGCAGCGAGCGCAGGGCATACGAGTTCGAGCCCATTTCCAGGCGCGCCACGTCTTTCAGCAACGTGGTGGCGCCGTCGGCGCTGGTCTTGACGACGATGTCGCCGAACTCTTCGACCGACGACAGGCGGCCCTGGGTTTTCACGGTGACCTGGAAGTCGGCGTCTTTCGACGGGCCCTGGCCCACCACACCGGCGGCGACCTGCACGTTCTGCTCGCGAATGGCAGCGACGACGTCACTGGCGGTCAGGTTGCGGCCCGCGACTTTTTGCGGATCGAGCCAGACGCGCATCGAGTAGTCGCCCGAACCGAACACCTGCACGTCGCCCATGCCGGCGATCCGCGCCAGCTGGTCCTTGACGTTCAGCGTGGCGTAGTTGCGCAGGTAGAGGTCGTCGTAACGGCCGTCCGGGGAATTGAGGTGGACCACCATCGTGATGTTCGGCGAGCTCTTGACGGTGGTGACGCCGATCTGGCGCACCTCTTCCGGCAGGCGCGGCAGCGCGCGCTGGACGCGGTTCTGCACGGCCGTTTCAGCCTGCTCGACGTTGGTGCCGATTTTAAACGTGACGGTCAGCTGCAACGCGCCATCGGAGGTGTTTTGCGAGGTCATGTACAGCATGCCCTCGACGCCGATGATCTCCTGCTCGATCGGCGTGGCGACGGTTTCGGCAATGACTTTCGGATCGGCGCCCGGATACTGGGCGCGCACGACGATCGACGGCGGCACGACCTCGGGGTATTCCGAGATCGGCAGCGCAAAGATTGAAATCAATCCGGCGACAAACACGATGACGGACAGGACAGCCGCGAAAATCGGCTTGTCGACGAAAAAGCGTGAAATATTCATTTTTTATTGTTCCTTACTTGGATTCGGCCATGGCCAGCTTGGCGCCATCTTTGGCAGGCGCTGTTTCGCTGGCCACCATCGGTACGGTTTGCGCCGTGATCGGCGCGCCCGGACGCACGCGCTGCAAGCCGTTGACGACCACTTTTTCGCCTGGCTTCAGGCCGGTGCGCACGACGCGCAGGCCGTCGACGACAGGACCGAGCGTGACGGCGCGGTATTCGGCATTGCCCTTCTGGTCGACCACGAAGACGAACTTGCGGCTCTGGTCCGTGCCGACGGCGCGGTCGACGATCAACAGCGCGTTCTTCGCATCGCCGCCGCCAATCTGCACACGGGCGAACAGGCCCGGCGCCATGGCGCCGTCCCTGTTCTCGAACGTGGCGCGCATGCGCACGCTGCCGGTGCGGGAATCGAGCTGGTTGTCGACGAATTCCAGCTTGCCTTCATGCGGGAAGCCTTCTTCGCCGACCAGGCCGACGTGCACGGCGACCGGCTTGCCGGCATGCGACTGTTTCGACACGCGCACATAGGTTGCTTCGTCGCCGTCAAAGCTGGCGTAGATCTCTTTCGTCGAGACCACGGAGGTGAGCACCGCAGTGGTGTCGACCAGGTTGCCGGCCGTGATTTCGGCTTTCGACACGCGGCCCGAGATCGGCGCGGTGACTTTGGCGTACGCGAGATTCAGGCGCGCCGTTTCCAGCGTGGCCTGGGAGGCCTTGGCGTCGGCATCGAGCTGCTTCAGGCTGGACGACGCGGTGTCCACTTCCCGCTGGGCGATGGCCTTGTCGGCCACCAGCTTCTGGGCCCGCGTCAGTTCCAGACGCGCGAGGTCGGCCTTCGAGCGGGCCGAGGCGGCAGCCGCTTCGGCGCGGTTCGCTTCAGCCTGGAACGGCCGCGTATCGATGACGAACAACACGTCGCCCTTGTTGACCATGCTGCCCGGCTTGAAATTGACCGAGGTGATGAAGCCGCCGACTCTAGCCCGGATGTCGACCCGCTCCACCGCTTCCAGGCGGCCGGAAAACTCCTGTGTCTCGCCGATGCTGCGCTCGACCACGGTCGCGGCGGATACCGGCGGACCTGCGGGCGCGGCAGGCGCGGCGGCCTTGCTGGCGGACGGACCGCAGCCGGTCAGGTTGAACGCAACCAGGCCGGCGAGGCCCAGTGCTGCAGCCATCGGACGGATGGCCAGGCGGAAGGATGAAGTGGTAGTCATGGACGGGTCCTTTTTTGTTTTTAACGAAACTGCGACGAACAGGTGCTGCAAAAAATCGGGGCAATACGACTCCGGTCCCGGCCTGCGCCGGGAGAAGCAGGGACAATGTCAATACGCGCGGATACGCGGGCAAGGGAGTGGCCGTCGCGCTACGCAAGCGCGCCGACCAGCAAGGGAAACGGTGTCAGTCGATCAGGTCAGGCAGGACTATCCATACGCGGCAAGCCTTCAGGGACAATGTTGTCGAAGGCGCTGAGGAAGCGCACGATTTCTTCCAGGACCAGGTAGCGGCAAGCGCACTCATTGCGCGCATCGGGCTCCTGCAACTGCGCGGGGTCGAGGCGGCGCAGGGTGGTGCTGACGCCTGCTGCGGACAATTTGGCGGCGTATTGTTCAGCCTCGTCACGCAATGGGTCGTCTTCGGCCGACAGGATCAACGCCTGCGGCAAGTTGCGCAGCCGGCTCGAACGAAGCGGCGACGCGTAGGGGTGGCCGCGGTCGGCGGCGTTGGGCAGGTAGCCGCGGTAACTGGCGGCGCATGTTTCAGCCACTTTGGCCATGCCGTCGTCCAGGTTCACATCGCGCATCGAGCAGGTGGTCAGGCCAGGATCGAGCATCGGCATGATCAGGACCTGGCCGTCGATGGCCGGCCCGCCGCGGTCGCGCGCCATCAGGGCCGCCACTGCAGCCAGGTTGGCGCCGGCTTCGATACCGGCCACGATCAGGCGCTTGCCGTTCCAGCCCAGTTTGGCCTTGTTCTTGCGGGCCCAGGCCAGCACGGCGTGCGCATCTTCCACTGCGGCGGGAAACGGCTTGGTCGTGGCCAGCGTGTAGCACGACGCCAGCACCAGCTGGTTGCCGGAGGCCGCGCCGGACAGGCAGCGCAGGAAGGTATCGGCTTCGTCCAGGTCGCCGCCGACAAACCCGCCGCCGTGGAAAAACACCAGCAGGCTGTCCTTCTTCGTTCTGGACGCATCGAGGCTGTACAGCCGCGCATTGAGCGGGCCTTCGGCGCCCTGCACTTCCAGCGCGCGAATGACCGGTTCCGGCGCGCCGGCCTGGTTACCCACCGCGTACTCCCGGGGCCGCCTTCACAGGCGCGCTCAAGGCGCCGTGGCCAAAGACGTCATGTGCAAGTGCATCAAAACCACTCGTTTCCACAGCCGCGGCCTGCTGGAACTGCGTGGAGTGGACCATGCCCGTCATCATTGTCAAGCTCAGCGCAATGGCGGCGACAGTAAAAATAATATGGGTGATGCGCATGGTCCTGCTCCTTCTCGTGTGCCGTCGTGGCTTGCCGGCTGAACCTTTTGGCCCAGTGTTGCCACTTTAACTGACTGACCGGTTATGATAAACAGGCTATAAACGAATTGATTGTTCATGGTTCTGAACAATGCGTGATATTTTGAGAGACTGATGAATAAACTCTTGGCCATGGAAGTGTTCGTGCAAGTAGTCGACGCTGGCGGCTTCACGCGCGCGGCCGACCACATGAAGATGCCAAAAGCGTCCGTGTCGACCATTGTGCAGGCACTGGAAAAGTCGCTGTCGGTGAAACTGCTGCACCGCACCACCAGGAACGTCAGCGTGACATCCGATGGCGCCGCCTATTATGAACGCTGCCTGCAGATCCTGTCGGATGTGCGCGAGGCCGAAGAGTCGCTGTCGCGCAACCGGGCCAGCCCGAGCGGGCGCCTGCGCGTCGATTGCTCCACCGCGATTGCGGCCGACATCATCATCCCGGCGCTGCCCGATTTTTTCCGGCGCTATCCCGACATCGCGCTGGAACTCGGTTGCGGCGACCGCCCGGTCGACCTGGTCGAAGAAGGCGTCGACTGCGCCATCCGCGGCGGCATCTTGCCCGACTCGAACCTGGTGGCGCGCCGCATCGGCGTGCTGCACTTCGTTACCTGCGCTGCACCCGCCTATCTGGCGGCGCATGGCGTGCCCAGCCACCCCGACGACCTGGCGCGCCACCAGTGCATCAACTTTTTCTCGTCCAAGACCGGCAAGATATTCGACTGGGATTTCGTGCGCGGCGGCGAGACCATCGTGGTCGCCGCGCCGTCGCACATTGCGGTCAACGATTCGGTCGCCTACATGCGCGCCGGGCTGGCGGGGCTGGGGATTGTACAGGCAGTCGGCTACGCGGCCGACCGCATGGTGGCCGAGGGAACCATGGTTGCCGTGCTCACCGACTGGACCACGGCGCCGCTGCCGATCAACGTCGTCTATCCACAGAACCGGCACCTGTCGGCCAAGGTGCGCGTGTTCGTCGAATGGGTGGCCGACCTGTTCCACGCCACGCCGGGGCTGACGCTGGCGCTCTAGGCGCGGCGCAGCTGCAGTTGCGCCAGGCCCGGATACAGGGGCGGGCTGATGATGCGGGCAATGACGGTGGCCACCAGCGCGCACGCCATCAGCGAGAGCACCATTGCATGGCCGTCGACCATTTCCATCACGATGATGAAGGAGGTCAGCGGCGCCTGCGTGACGGCCGCAAGAAAACCCACCATGCCCAGCGCAATCAGGGCCGGCGCCTGCCCGTGCGCCATCAGCTGCGCGATGTCGTTGCCAATGGCCGCGCCGATCCCCAGCGACGGCGCAAAGATGCCGGCCGGTGCGCCCGACCACGTGGTCAGCCAGGTAGCAAGGAATTTCATCAGGGCGTACAGCGGCGGCAGGTCGGTGGCGCCATCGACCATCGCGCGCGTCGACGCAAAGCCGCTGCCGAACGTGGTGCCGCTGCTGACCACGCCAATGACTGCCACCAGCAAACCGCACACGCCGGCAAAGAGCACGGGCCGCGCTGCGCGCAGGCGGCTCATCACATCCATGCCGCTGCCGTTCAGGGACGCCAGCAGCAGGCGGGAAAACAGGCCGCCCGCCAGGCCGGTGGCCAGCGCCGCCAGCAGGCCTGGCAGCAGCAGCGCAGTATCGATGGCAGCCGCGTGGATGATGCCGAAGTACGTACCGTTGCCATGCACGGAGACGGCAACCACGCCAGCCATGACGATGCCTGCGATGATCAGCCCACTGCTGCGCTGCTCGGGTCCGCGCGCCAGTTCTTCGATGGCGAACATGACCCCGGCCAGCGGCGTGTTGAACGCAGCCGCGATCCCGGCGGCGCCGCCGGCCACCAGCAGGCTGTGGGCGCTGACGGTGGAGCGCTGCGGCATGAACCGCCTGGCCTGCTGCATGATCCCGGCAGCGATCTGCACCGACGGCCCTTCGCGGCCGAGCGACAGGCCGGCCAGCATGCCCCAGGATGTCAGCAAGATCTTGGCCGCCGAGATACGCAGCGAAACCAGCCGGCCCACCTGCTCCGGCGTGGCGCCCGGCGTGAGCACTGCCATCACCTGGGGAATGCCGGAACCGGCAGCGCCGGGCGCAAAACGGCGCGTGCACCAGACGATGGCGGCCGTGCAAAGCGGGGTCCAGACCAGCGGCGTCCACCAGTTCCACGCAGTGCCAATCAAGAACAGGTCGAACGCCTGTTCGGCCAGCAACGTAAAACCGGTGATCGTCAGGCCGGCCGCGACGGCCGCAAGCAGCACCATGCCCCGCCCCCACCACAGGCGCCAGTCGGACATTTCACGGCGCAGGGCCGTCTCGATGCTGTGTCCCGGCTTTCCTGGCATTGTTCCTTCAGCCGGCGCGTCGTTTCCGCTATGATCCACCCATGTCTCCGTTATCCATCCAACCATCTGTTTCCGCTGTCGACGGCGCCACCCCGGCGCACGTCCTGCGCCAGTTCCGCGTCGTGTTCAACGCCGTCAAAACCCATTTTCGCCAGGTCGAACAGGCCGCGGGACTGGGCGGCGCCCAGGTCTGGGCGCTGTCCGTCATCCGCGACCAGCCCGGCATCGGCGTCAAGGAACTGGCGCGCACGCTCGACATCAAGCAGTCCACCGCCAGCAACCTGGTGCGGGCCCTGCTTGAGCGCGACATGGTGGACGCCGTGCGCGACGGCCCGGACCGCCGTACCGTCGCCCTGCACTTGCGCGATGCCGGCTCCGCTGTCCTGGCCCGCGCGCCCGGCCCGTTTGCCGGCGTGCTGCCAGGCGCTCTGAACGAACTTGATGCAGCCACCCTGGCGCGCCTCGAAACCGACCTGGGCGCATTGATCAAGCTGCTCGGCGCCGACGCCGATGCCGGCACCGTGCCGCTGGCCGACCTGTAACTACCCCGCCACCGAATACCTTGACAACTACCTTTGTGCAAATGCATTATCTCACTTTTCAGGATGCCGCGCTTGCGTGCGCAGGTATCCGTTCATGCTGACCGCCTTCCTCATCTTCGCCGTCACCCTCGCCTTCGTCATCTGGCAACCGCGCGGCCTCGGCATCGGCTGGAGCGCCACGGCGGGCGCCGTAGTGGCCCTGCTGGCCGGCGTCATCACGCCGGCCGACATCCCGGTGGTCTGGCACATTGTCTGGAACGCCACCGGCACCTTTGTCGCGCTGATCGTCATCAGCCTGCTTCTCGATAAGGCCGGCCTGTTCGAATGGGCCGCGCTGCATGTGGCGCGCTGGGGCGGCGGGGGCAGCACGCGCCTGTTCGTGCTGCTGGTGCTGCTCGGCGCAGTGGTCTCGGCCATCTTCGCCAACGACGGCGCCGCGCTGATCCTCACGCCGATCGTCATCGCCATGCTGCGCGCGCTGCGCTTTTCGCCGAAAGCCACGCTGGCGTACGTGATGGCGGCCGGCTTCATTGCCGATACGGCCAGCCTGCCGCTGGTGGTGTCGAACCTGGTGAACATCGTCTCGGCCGACTTTTTCGACATCACCTTTGCCCGCTACGCGTCCGTCATGGCGCCGGTGAATGTGGTGGCCGTGCTGGCCACCCTCGGCGTGCTGCTCTGGTATTACAAAAGCGACCTGCCTGCCACGTATGCGCTGGCCGACCTGAAAGCGCCTCGCGCCGCGATTGTCGACCGCGCCACCTTTTACACCGGCTTCGGCGTCCTGGGCCTGCTGCTGGCCGGCTTCTTCTGGATCGAGCCGCTGGGCGTGCCGATCAGCGCAGTCGCCGGTACAGGCGCCGTGCTGCTGCTGGTTGCGGCTGCATGCGGAAAACACATCGACACGCGCGCGGTCCTTGCCGGCGCGCCGTGGCAGATCGTGATTTTTTCACTGGGGATGTACCTGGTCGTGTACGGCCTGCGCAACGCCGGCCTGACGGACCTGGTGGCGGCAGCGCTCGATGCGTGCGCCCGCTACGGCGTCTGGGGCGCGGCCATGGGCACGGGTTTGTTGACGGCTGCGCTGGCGTCGGTGATGAACAACCTGCCGACGGTGCTGATCGGCGCGCTGTCGATCGACGCCAGCCACGCCCACGGTGCGGTGCGCGAGGCGATGATCTACGCGAACGTCATCGGCAGCGACCTGGGCCCGAAAATCACGCCGATCGGCAGCCTCGCCACGCTGCTCTGGCTGCACGTGCTGGCGGAAAAAGACATCCGCATTTCGTGGGCTTATTACTTCAAGGTCGGTATCGTGCTGACCCTTCCCGTGCTGCTGCTGACGCTGGCCGCGCTGGCCGTGCGCCTCTCCTGAAAGAACCTGCAGTTCCCGGACGAGCTGCCATCGGCAGCGCTATGTGAGGGCTGGCGTGTCATGGGTCCCCGCCGGCGCGGGGACGGCCCCTTCCTGCGCCACCGCCAGCAATTGCTCCCTCAACCAACGGTGCGCCGGGTCGGTTGTCTGGTAGCGGTGCCACTGCATGCACGCGCGCAGCACCGGCATCGCGATGGGCGGCGCCAGCACGCGGACCGGCAGGCGCCGGGCGCTGTCGTTTGCCAGCCGGGTCTGCATGGTCGCAATCAGATTGGTCCCCACCACCATTGGCGCGAGCGACGTGAAGTCGTGCGTGATGACGGCAATGCGGCGCGCGATATTATTTTCCGCAAAGTGCCGCTCCGCCACCGTGGGCGCGCCCGGCCGGCCGAGGTGGGGCGAGACATGCCCGCAGCGCTGGAAGGTGTCCAGGTCGAGCGTGGCGCCAACTTCGGCGTTGCCATCCCAGACCACGGAACTGTACGTGTCCTCGAACAGCAGTTCGTGCGGGTGCTCGGGGTCGACGTAGTCTTCCGGGACGATCGACAATTCGGTCTCGCCGCGGCGCAGGTTCTGCCCGGTGTTTTCAATCTGCGGACGCAGTTCGATGGTGATCAGGGGCGCCAGCGTTTGCAGGCGCTTCACCAGCGGGGCAATCAGGATCGGGATCGCGTAGTCTGAGATCGTGATCCGGAAGTGGCGCTGTTCGGTGGCAATCGACAGGGCCGGACGGATCGCCACGGTCGCCTGGATTTGCAGCAGCAGCTGGCGCACCGGATCGGCCAGGTCCCGGCCCAGCGGTGTCAGTTCCATCTGGCGCCCCACCTGTACCAGTAAATCGTCTTCGAAATAGAGGCGCAGGCGCGCCAGCATGCCGGAGATGGCCGACTGGCTGACGGAAATCCGCTGCGCCGCGGCGGTGGTCTTCTTTTCGTCGAGCAGCGCATCGAGTGCCACGAGCAGGTTCAAATCGAGCCGGTTAAAGCGCATTCAGTGGTCCATTTCCAGGCAGCTATCAGTTTTTACGATACCAGCTGTCTGCCATCTGGCGTTCAAAAATAAATCATCACGCATACAATACTTGCAATAAAGTTAACTTTAAGCAACTTTGTTGCATCTCATTACCGACGATTATAGGACACTCGATGAAATTATATTTACGCACAGTAATTCTGGTAAGCCTGGGAACGTTGGTTACCCACACCGCCATGGCCCAGACGACCAGCAGCGCCGCCGCCAGCAGGGAACAGGCAATCCGCAAGGATGTGCAGGAAAAACAGCAGGCACTGGCGCGCGAAATGCGCAACGAGACCGCCGCCCCGGTCGCTGCGCCTGCCGCGCCGCTCGCGCTGCCCATCGATGAAACCGATTCGCCAGGAGCGACCAAATAATGATGTATTCGTTCACCCCCGCAGTTCGACATACGCGTAAAGTCCTGGCCCGCACCAGCCTGCTGGCCCTGTCGCTTGGCGCCATGGCCGTTGCCTCCGCCTATGACGTCACGCCACGCGCCACGCCCATGGTCGGCAACGACGTCGACGCCCGCGTTGGCGCCATGATCGACAACATGAGTACCGCCGAGAAGATCGAATTCATCCGCGTCGACGACGGCCGCATGCTCCCGCTGCAGCAGGCCCAGGGCCTGCCTGGCACCGTCGCCTACGATTCCTCGATGGGCATCAACAAGAACAGCGCCACCTTCGGCGCCCAATATCCGTCGCCGTCGCTGCTGGCTGCCACCTGGTCGATCAACCGCGCCAAGCAGTTCGGCCTGGCCATCGCCTACGAAACCCGCCAGGCCGGCGCGCAGCAGATGCTGACTCCGGGCCTGAACATGTACCGCTCGCCGTACAACGGCCGCGCGGCAGAACACCTGTCCGGTGAAGATCCGTTCCTGGGCGCCGTCCTGGCCCCGGCCGTTGTCAACGCGGTCCAGATCCAGGGTATCCAGGCATCGGCCAAACACTACGTGGCCAACGAGCAGGAAGCGAACCGCCAGCTGCTGGACGTCAAGGTATCCGAGCGCGCGCTGCGTGAAATCTACCTGCCGGGCTTCGAGTCCGTGGTCAAGAATGCCAACATCGCGTCGATCATGTGCGGCTTCAACAAGATCAACGGCGACTACGCCTGCGAAAACCATCACCTGATCACCGAAGTGCTCAAGGGCGAATGGGGCTACCAGGGTTTCGTGCTCTCCGACTTCAACGCCATCCACAACGGCCAGAAAGGCGCGTGGGCCGGTACCGACCTGGACATGCCGAGCGGCTTGCAGTTCACCCAGGCGAATATCTGGAATTACCTGTACAGCAACCAGCTGACGATGAACGTGCTGGACGACAAAGTGCGCCGCAACCTGCGCGCCATGGTCAGCTACGGCTTCGACAAGGGCCTGACCCCAGGCGGCGAACTCGACCGCACCTACGGCGCCGCTGCCTCGCTGGCCATGGCCCGTGAAGGCATCGTGCTGCTCAAGAACGCCGACGCATCGACCGCATCGCGCCACGTGCTGCCATTGGCAACCAATGCCAAAATCGCGGTCATCGGCGACATCGCCATGCAGCTGCCGGGTTCGCCGTTCGGTACCGCATGGTCGCCCCCGAGCCAGTACGTCACCACGATGGCCGGCATGCAGCAGCTGAACGTCGATCCCGCCAACGTCACGTACATCCCGGCGCTGTCGCTGAACGCAAAGGAATCGGTCTGGTACCAGGGCGCGGCCGAAGGCGGCAAGGAACCGGAAGCCGGCCTGAAGGCCGAGTATTTCGACAATATGGGCCTGGCCGGTACGCCGGTTGTCACCCGCACGGAACCTGGCGTGGCGTTCAACTGGCTGTCGAACATGAACGTCACCAACCACGGCACGACTGCAGTGGAAGGCTTCGCGCCAAATATCGGGGCGTTCTCGGCGCGCTTTACCGGCACGATCAAGCCAACCGTCGACGGCGAACAGGTCTTCAAGGTCCGTGCCGACGGCGCGTACAAGGTCTGGGTGGACGGCAAGCTGGTGGTCGACTTCGATGGCCAGGCCCTGTCCGGCGACGTCGTCAACGCGCCGAGCCGCTTTGGCAAAACCGCTGCATTAAAGGCCGGCAAGTACTACACGGTCAAGATGGAATACCGCCGCAGCACCTTCTTCTTCCCGGTCCTGGGCAGCATCCAGGGCATCCAGATGAGCTGGGCAGCGCTGGCAGCACCAGCCGACCTGTCGAAATACGACGCGGTGGTTGTGGCAGTCGGCGTGAATGCCGAATATGAAGGCGAAGGTTTCGACCGCGAATTCGACCTGCCGGAGTACCAGGGCCAGATGGTCACGAGCGTTGCAAAGACCAATCCGAACACCATCGTCATCTCGCATGGCGGCGGCCCGTCGAACCTGCGTCCATTCTCGAGCAACGCCGGCGCGATCCTGGAAGCGTGGTATTCGGGCCAGTACGCCGGCCAGGCCCTCGCTGAAATCATTTACGGCAAAGTGAACCCGTCGGGCAAGCTGCCGGTGTCCATCGCCAAAAACGAAAGCGACTACCCCAGCTACGCCAGCTACAACAAGGTCACGGACTACCAGCCAGCCGGCCTGGTCGGCTCGCCTACCAAGGCCAAGACCGAGATGACGTACTCGGAAGGCATCTACAACGGCTACCGCGGTTTCGACAAGTCGAACACCAAGGCCTTGTTCCCGTTCGGTTTCGGCCTGTCGTACACGAGCTACCAATACAGCGACATGAAACTGTCGAGCAGCACGATCAGTGGCGCCGAAACTATCAACGCTTCGTTCACGCTGACCAACAACGGCGCCATGGACGGTTTTGAAGTGGCCCAGCTGTATGTGAGCCCTGCGGTCACGTCGAAAGTCGACCGTCCGGAAAAAGAGCTGAAAGGCTTTGCCAAAGTGTTCCTGAAAGCCGGGGAGTCCAAGCGCGTGTCGATCCCGATCGATGCCCGTTCGCTGGCCTACTACGTGCAGAACACCGACACGTTCGACGTCGACAAGCAGAACTACACGATCCGCGTGGGCGGTTCGTCCGATGCCCTGCCGTTGAAGCAGGTATTGAAGGCGACCGTGGCGCAAAAGCTGGGCACCAACACGTCGAACCCGCTGCCAGCGCCAGTGCGCGCTGCCGTGCAGGTATCGGAAAGCCAGAAATACTAAGCCAGCCGCGCTTTGCAAAAACCCGCTTCGGCGGGTTTTTTTACGCGCACACCAACCCGAACGCGTCCTGCGCCCATTTTCGTTATGATGAAGCGATCAACCAAGGAGCAATCATGGCAATCGACAAAGACATCCAGCTGGAAGGCCAGCAATCCATTCCCACCTACCCTGCCGATCCGCATGCGCGCAGCGACGACGAGAAGGTCGTCGGCGAAGAAGTCCTGCAGACGCCTGACTACAACGCTCCGCCATCGGAAGGCGCGATCAAATCGACCGGTGCGGCTGCCGATCCCGGCGTGGGCGGCGCCCTGGGCCAGCCACCGCAAGCCGCGCGTGAAAGCGGCGGCGACACCAGCGACGCCGAACTCGGTGAAGGCCAGGGCGGTGGTGACGAAATCTCCGATGAGATGAAGCCGCAGCGTTGAGCGAAGCCGTTCCGTGCAGTGAGAAAAACCCGCCCAGTGCGGGTTTTTTTGCGCCGCCCGAATCGACAAGCCATCATGAAACCGGTTGCGCAATCACGTCGGAGCGACTATTCTATTTGATAATGATTCTCATTCAGGATATTTGCCATGTCGTTCATGTTCCTCCCCAATGCTGTTCCCCAGCAAGACACCCATCCCGTGTTCGGCACGCGCCAGCCGGCGCCGTGTGAAAAGGAATGCTGCGGCACGGGCGCCCGCGCGAGGAACAAAACCCCGGTCAACGTTGTCGCACCACCGGCCCGGCGCGCGCGCCTGACGGACCTCGATGCCAACATCCACTGCTCGATCGTCGGCACCTGCCTGTCGACCACGGAGCTGCGCAAACTGATCGGCCGCTATGTGCCGCAGCTGTCCGGGAAGGATGCCACCGACGTCGAGATCCACCATACGGCCGTCAACCTTTCCACCGGTGGCGGCATCGTGGCCAAGGAACTGAACAAGGCGCTGGATGCGCGCCACGCGCTCGCGATCAAGAAATTCCGCACGGCGCCGGATGAACAGGCGCTCAAGGCGCTGTGGCAGGAGGCGCTGGCGCAAGGCGATGTGCCGGGCGCCTACTGGGCTCTGATGACGCACCCGGAAAGCACGTTCCTGCTGCGCTCACAGGCGTTTGGCGAGGTGCACATGCTGTCGCACCTGGTGGGCGCCGCCAACCGCGCCGATATCCGCCGCGTGGCCGCGCTGGAAGAAGAAACCGTGCGCCTGAAGGATGCCAATGCGGCCCTGCAGGCGCGCCTGAATGCGGTCAACGCGCAGCATGCCGCCGCCCAGCTCGAGATGGCAGCGCAGGCGCGCCAGCTGCAGGTGCAGCGCGACAGCGAGGCGGCGCCGGAAGAACTGGTGCTGGAAATGGCGCAGCTGCGCGCGGCGCTGGCAGAGCGGGAAGAAAAGCTCTCGCTGCACACGGCGCGCCGGCACGAATCGGAACAGAAGCTGGCTGCCAGCGCGGCCCGCCACGACGCGCTGCAAGCCGATTTGCACGCCACGCGCGATGAACTTGAAACCGCGCGCCTGGAACTGGCCGCGCTGGAAAACGCTTTTGAAGAAAACACCTGCGGCGCCGGCGCCGGCAAAACCGCGCTGCCGCCGCTCGATGGCAAGTGCGTGCTGTACGTGGGCGGACGCCCTGGCTGCGCCGACCGCCTGTGCAAGATGGTGGGTGCGGCAGGCGGCGAACTGCTGGTACACGACGGCGGCATCGAAGACCGCCACGGCCTGCTGGCCACCATGCTGCCGCGGGCGCAAATGGTCGTGTTCCCGATCGACTGCATCAGCCACAACGCCATGCACGTGGCCAAGCAGGCCTGCGCGCGGCGCGGCATTGCGTGCCACCCGATCAGGAGCGCCAGCGTGGCCAGCTTTGTGGCGCTGATGCAGCGCCTCGCGACGGACGAGCGGCCGAAGGAAGCGCTGCCGGCGGCGTGATTGCCGTAACGCGCTGAACTAGGCGCCGGTCCCGTTCGCCGACGCGCCAGTGCGCGACTCGGCCTGTGCGATGCGCCCGCCGGCCGGCACATCCTGGGTCAGCCACACATTGCCGCCGATGACCGCGCCCTTGCCAATCGTGATGCGCCCGAGGATGGTGGCGCCGGCGTAGATGACGACGTCGTCCTCGACCACGGGATGGCGTGGCAGTCCTTTTTGCAGCTGGCCGGCGGCGTCGACGGGAAAGCGCTTGGCGCCCAGCGTGACGGCCTGGTACACGCGCACGCGCTCACCAATGACCGCCGTCTCGCCAATCACGACCCCGGTCCCGTGGTCGATGAAAAAGCCGGCGCCGATCTTCGCGCCGGGGTGGATGTCCACGCCGGTGGCCGCGTGGGCCAGTTCAGCCACGATGCGCGCCAGCAGCGGCAGGTCGAGCAGGTACAGCTGGTGCGCGAGGCGGTAGTGGATCATCGCCAGCACGCCCGGATAGCACAGCAGCACTTCGTCGACGCTGCGCGCGGCCGGGTCGCCCTGGTAGGCGGCCAGTACATCGCTGTCGAGCAGCGTGCGGATGGTGGGCAGCGCGGCGGCAAAGGTGCGCACGGCCGCCAGGGCCGCTTCGTTGGCGGCGCCGCCGTCGACCTGGTCGAGCGCCGCCTTGTATTTCTGTTCGCGCCGCACCTGCTTCAACAGGGCGTGCAAGGCCGCGTCGAGCGCGTGCGCCACGTGAAAATCTTCGCTTTCCTGGCGCAGGTCGGGCGGGCCCAGGCGCATTGGAAAGAGCACGCCTTTCAGGCTCTCGACGATGCCCGCGAGCGCGTCGCGCGACGGGAATTCGCGCCCGCCCGATTCATTGCTGCGCCCCTGCGAGGTGCGCCACACCTGGCGCGCTGCGTGGAGCGACTGGACAATCCCTGCGATGTCAAAAGTAGCCACAACGTGTTCCTTGGTAAAGACCTGCCAGTGCACCTGTGGCGTCGCTCCGGAAAGCGGCTCCAGCCACGGCCGGTCGGTTGAACGGTTTCAAATCCGGGCAAAACAATCATCTTACCGAAGAAGGAAAACATCGATGCGCGGCCGCGCAAAATCCGCAGCGAAGCGCAGGTGCGATGGCTCAAACCTGCGCCATGACCTCCCCCGCCCAGTCGATGAACACGCGCAGCCTGGCGCTCACATGCCGGTTCGGCGAGTACGCCAGCGTCAACGGCATCGGCGCCATCTGCCAGTCGTCGAACAGGCGCACCAGCTCACCGCGCGCCACAGGCGCTTTGGCCATGTAGTCAAGCAGCCACAGCACGCCCAGGCCAGCCACGCCCGCCTCGAGGTACGCATTGCCGTCGTCGACCGCCAGGATGGTGCGGCCGGTAATCTCGACGCTCTCGTCCCCGCGCCGCATCGGCCAGGCCAGCAGCTTGCCCGTCCGGGAACTGAGAAAACCCACGATGCGGTGCTGCGATTCCTCCAGGTCGCGCGGATGCGCCGGCGCGCCGTGCTGCGCCAGGTAAGAGGGCGCCGCGTACACGCCCATCTGCAGGTCGCCCAGGCGCCGCGCCTTGAGCGACAGGTCGGCGATGGCGCCGCCACGGATGATGCAATCGACCTGGTCGCCGATCACGTCCACCATCCGGTCGGAAACGCCCATATCGATCTGGATATCCGGGTAGCGCGCATGGAAGGCCGGCAGCGCCGGGATCAGGACCAGGCGCGCCAGGGGACTGGGCACGTCGATGCGCAGGCGCCCCGACGGCGCCGTCGACGCACTGGATAAACCGGATTCGGCGTCCTCCATATCGGCCAATAGGCGCAGCACCCGCTCGTAATACAGGGCGCCGTCGGCAGTAAGGTTGACCTTGCGCGTGGTGCGGTTGAGCAGCCGCACGCGCAGGCGCGCCTCCAGTTGCTGTACCAGTTGCGTGACAGTGGTGCGGCTCATGTGCAGCGTTTGCGCCGCTTTGGTAAAACTGCCCGCCTCCACCACGCGCGCAAAGGCCTGCATTGCATCGAAACGGTCCATCCCGGGCTCCATCGTTGATGACTGTTTGAATTGTACAAACAATGATGACCAGGCCTGCCTGTTTGTTTGCTCCACGTGCGCCAGTACAGTGGCTGCATCGTTCACCAGAGGAGTCCAGCATGCCTACCCGCCAAGTCATTTTTCCCGTCGGCCGCCAGGCCCTGTACGAAAAAAACCGTTATTCGCCGGCGGTCATGTCGAACGGATTTTTGTTCGTCTCCGGCCAGGTCGGCAGCCGCCCCGACGGCTCGCCAGAGCCCGACCTGGCCGCACAAGTCCGCCTGGCGTTCGAGAACCTGAACGCCATCCTGCTTGCCGCCGGCGGCTCGTTTGCGGACGCGGTCGACGTCACCGTGTTCATGGTCGATCCCGAGAACCAGTTCGGGCAGATCTGGCCGGTCATGCAGGAGTACTGGGGCGCAGCGCCCTATCCCACGCTGACCGGGATCGGCGTGACGTGGCTGTACGGCTTCCAGTTCGAGATCAAGGTGATTGCGCGCATGCCCGGTTGATTCATTTCTGCGGCACGGCGTCGACAAACGTCGCCAGGTCGCGGTTGAAGCGCTGCGCTTCTTCGAGGAAGGGTGCATGACCGGATTTCTCGTAGATGGTGGCCCGGGCACGGGGATTGAGTTCGCGCAGCAGTGCAATGCTCGGCGCCGTGTTGATTAGTTCATCCCGCGCGCCATACAGCGCCAGCAGCGGCACGCGCACTTTCGGCAGGCTTTGGCGCGCTGCGACCGTCATCGATGGCGTCGCTTTGGTCATCGGCCACGATGCAATCGCGGCATTGGCCAGCAGGCGCTCGAACGTGGCCGCATCCGGCTGTGTGTGAAAGCACAGGGCGAGAAAGGCGCGCACTGCGTCCAGATGCGTTTTCAAGTCGTCTGACGCCATGCCGGCATACACCTCCGGGTGCGCGGTGATCAGCGCGGCACTCAGTTCGATGACGCCATCGACATACACCAGCGCACCGATCTGTTTGTCGCCATATGCGGCGAGATAATTCGACATGACCACGCCGCCGAGCGACCAGCCCAGCAGCACCGGGCGCTGCGCGTGCGTCGCTTTGAGCACCGCAGCGAGGTCGTCGGCGTAGCGGCGTCCGTCGCGGTAGCTTTCCGCATCGGCCGGCTTGCCGGACAGGCCATGGCCGCGCAAATCATAGGTGATCAGGCGGTAACGCTGCAGGTCCGGGCTGGTGGTTTGCTGTTCCCAGTTCAGGCGGCTGCCCAGCAGGCCGTGGATGAATACGATGGCCGGCCCGGCCGGGTTGCCCGATTCCTGCACGGCCAGTTGCACGCCATCCGGGGCGGTGACGGTGTAGTGTTTTTCCGCAGCCAGCGCGGTGGGCCCCAGGAACACGACCAAGAGGACTACCCAGGCATGCGTCAATCGATTTCGGATCATCATCTACTCCAACAAGATTAAAACATCAGTTTGCGATGCAGGCCCAGGCGCGTCTATGATGTAAAGTATCGCGTTCTTGATCATTCGTCCTGACTGCCATGCCAACTCTTCCAAGGTCCAGCGACCTGATCAGCGAACTGCTGGTGGGCATGCGCCTGTCCGGAGTGCAGTTCCGCCGCAGCCTGCTCGATGCGGATGCAGGCGTCGGCTTTTCCAACACTGCCGCACGTGGCCAGTTTCACTTCGTGGGGCGCGGGCCGGTGTGGCTCAGGAGCGCATCGGGCGCCATCCACACTGGCCAGCGGCGCCGCCATGCTGGTCCCGCACGGCGGTCCGCACGCGATGCTGCCGTCTCCCGCCACGCCGGCGACTGCCGTAGCGCCGCTCGACTTGGCGGCCCCGGTGCAGGCGGACGATGGCCGCAGCCCCGTCGTCTTCAGCTACTGCATGGAATTCGATCTGGGCGGCATGCAGCCGCTGGTCGCGGCGATGCCGGAGGTGATGCTGGTGTCGGCGCTGCTGGCAAACGCACCAGAAATCACGCCGATGCTCGACGCCATGCAGCGCGAAGCAATGAGCACACAGGCCGGCCATGCAGGCATCCTGGCGCGCCTTGCCGAAGTGCTGGCAGCGCTCACCGTGCGGGCCTGGGTGGCAGGCGGCTGCGTCAACGAAGACGGCGCCGCGGCGGGATGGATCGGTGCGTTGCAGGATCCGCGCCTGTCCCGCGCCATCGTCATGATGCACAAGGAGCCGGGCCGTAACTGGACCGTGAAGACACTGGCGCAGGAAGCGCACAGTTCGCGCTCGGTCTTCGCGCAGCGTTTTTTGGCGGCGACGGGCGTCGCGCCGCTGCGCTACCTGACCGCCTTGCGCATGCGCCTCGCGGTGCGCAGCCTCTCCCACGAGCGGCAGGCCGTGGAAGCCGTCGCCGCGCAACTGGGCTATGGCTCCCTGGCGGCGTTCAGCCGCGCCTTCAAGCGCACGGTGGGCGCATCGCCCGGCGCCGTGCGCGCCGGCCACAACCAAGCGGCAAACGCGCCCGGCCTCGTGTTGCATATGCATCAAGTTTTTGCTGACATCGCTGCACGGCCATGACATTATCGACCGTCATTCAACTGCGGAGGCAGCGTGTACCGATCCATGTTCGTCGGCCTTTCATTGGCCTGTTCCACCTTCGCGCAAGCGCAGGGCTATCAGCCGGATTTCGATCCAGCCGCCCTGAAAGGCCCGGCGTCCGGCCCGCTCAACGAAGTGATCGTGCTGGGTTCGCCCCACCTGCGGTACCTGCCCAGTTTCGACGCTGCGCTGGTCGACCGGCTGGCCGACCGCTTTTACCACTGGCAGCCGCAAGCCATTGCCATCGAACACCTGTCCGGCGCCCAGTGCGATTTTTTACGCCGCTACCCAAAGCGGTACCAGGGAACCGTCACGGGCTATTGCTGGGACCCGGCGCCGGCGCGTGCTGCAACCGGCCTGGATGTGGTGACCGCGACCGGGCAGTGGGAGCAATTGCTGGCCACCTGGCCAGCCGCGCCGACCGCGATACAACGGCGCCACCTGGCCGCGGTCTTCCTGGCCGGCGGCGAGCGGGGATCGGCTTTGGTCCAGTGGCTGCGCCTGGCGCCAGGTGAACGGCGCGCCGGCGACGGGCTCGATGCCGCTCTCGTCAAACTGCTGCAGGAACTGGCCGTCAAGCCTGATGAAACTTCGCTGTTCTCGGCGCCGCTGGCGGCGCGCCTCGGCCATGAGCGCCTGTACGCGATGGATGACCACACGGCCGACAGTGAAGACGGCGACAATGCCAAAGCCAGCAGCGCGGCGATTGCCAAAGCCTGGGACAATCCGGCCACCGCGCAGCGCAAGCGCACGCACGAGACACTGTCGGCGCAGCTGCGCACATCCGACGACATGCTCACGCTTTACCGCCACTACAACACGCCGGGACAGGGCAAGCTCATTTTCGCCAGCGATTTTGGCGCCGCGCTCAATGAACCGTCGCCCCAGCATTTCGGGCGCAATTACGTGGGCTACTGGGAGACGCGCAACCTGCGCATGGCGGCCAATATCCGCGATGCGCTGGGACTGAAACCCGGCATGCGCATGCTGGTCGTGGTGGGCGCGTCGCACAAGGGCTACCTCGAAGCGTACCTGCACCAGATGCACGATGTGCGGCTGGTCGATGCGATGCCGCTGTTGCAACCCGGCCCGGTCGCGCCGTTCTGAGCGGCGATTCTCAAGGCAATCCGTACGTCCGGCATCTTCCAGCCGGCCAAGCCACTGCGTTCGAACACGGTTTTCTCGTCAGGTTCGGCGCCGCAGGATGCCTGCTTTTTGTGATGGGGAAATGGCGGGCAAGGACCCGGTTCATGCTACTTTACCTGCTGGATGCGCCAGACTGAAAACCGATCCACTGCAGTCTTACCAAGATTGGATTGCCATGAACCAGGAAATGCAATACAGCGGCATCGGCCTGTCATTAACGGAACGATTCGAAGGTTGCAAACTGACTGCATACCAGGATTCGGGCGGCGTCTGGACCAACGGCTGCGGCAACACCCACGGCGTGGTACCGCATTCGACGATCACCCAGGAGCAAGCAGTTGCCAGCCTGAAGGACAACATTCAAACCAGCGTCAACGATATCAACCGGCTGGTCAATGTGCAGCTGACGCAGGATGAATTCGACGCACTGGTCGATTTCGACTTCAACCTGGGCAGCAAACAGCTTGCCGAATCGACGCTGCTGTCCCTGCTCAATGCCGGAAACTTCACCGGGGCCGCGGCCGAATTCGACAAATGGGACCACTGCGGCGGCGCGGTGCTGGCCGGCCTGTTGCGCCGGCGCCAGGCAGAAACGGCAGAGTTCTCCGGCGCCCCGCCTGCACCGGCAAAGGCATAATTAATGGCGCTGTCCCCGTAAAGTAGTGAACGCATTGATATTGCTGAGGTCTAACTGGTCTGTTCACTGACCGGGAGACAACTGTGGAAGCCTGTGCGTTCGATTCTTATCTGAGCCAGATCGCCCGTTTAACGCGTGCCCAGTGCGTGCGGATACTCGCACTGCTCAAGCAGGCCGTCGACCAGGGCCACACAGCCGCCTTCATCGAGGACGCCGTCGCCTCCAGGCTGTGTTGTCCACGCTGTCAAGGCAAGCAGCTGTACCGGCACGGAACAAAGAGCGGACTGCAGCGTTTTCGCTGCCAGGCCTGCGGGAGAACGTTCAATAGCCTGACCGGTACGCCGCTGGCGCGCCTGCGCCACAAGGATAAATGGCTTGATTTCAGCAAGTGCATGCTTGATTCGCGCACCGTGCGCAAAGCTGCGGCACGCGTCGGAGTCGCCAAGAACACGAGCTTGCGCTGGCGCCACCGCTTTCTCACGCTCACGAAAACCGACCATCCCGCCTGCCTCAATGGTATCGCTGAGGCCGATGAAACGTTTCTGCTTGAATCGCAAAAAGGCGCGCGCAACCTGCAGCGCACGGCGCGCAAGCGAGGCGGCAAGGCGTCGAAACGTGGCATTTCGAAAGAGCCGGTGTGCATACTGGTTGCGCGTAACCGGAGCGGCAATACGGTTGACTTCGTCACAGGACGGGGCCCTGTGACAGTCGTTCAGCTGACGGAACATTTGCGCCCAGTGCTCGCTCCCGATACCTTGCTGGTGACCGACGCCAACAAGGCCTATCAGGCGTTTGCCAGGCAGGAGGGCATCTCGCATCAGTACGTCAATCTCAGCGCCGGGGAACGCGTGCGCGGCGCCGTACACGTGCAGAGCGTGAACGGCTACCACAGCAGGTTTCACAAGTGGCTTAGGGGTTTCAATGGTGTGGCGACGCATTACCTGCCGAATTACCTTGGGTGGTGCTGGGCAATTGACCGGGAGCGCATTCGTACCCCGGAGACATTGCTCAGAACCGCTATTGGGGTCTTCAATACTTAAAAGGTACAGCGCCTAATTAATAACAAAGGTTCATTCTCGACGACGGCTACCCGCTTGGTGCGCGCATGGCGCGCAAGTCGTCATCCGCAGTGCGCCGCTGGCGTACTGCACAGAACGCGTCCGCAGGCCGATCGAACCGGCGAACGCGGTAAAATGCCGGGTTCCCGCTGCGCTTTCGCTGCAGCCGCCCCGACAAAGATGCCATGACCACCGTACCCTCCGAGATCAACGCCGCCGCAGCCAAAAGCAGTCCGCCTGAAAAAGTCACGCCAATGATGCAGCAGTACCTGCGCATCAAGGGCGAATATCCCACGATGTTGGTCTTTTACCGCATGGGTGACTTCTACGAACTGTTTCACGACGATGCGGAAAAAGCGGCGCGCATCCTCGGCATTACGCTCACGGCGCGGGGCGCGCAGAACGGCAATCCGATCAAGATGTGCGGCATTCCGTTCCACTCGCTCGATCCTTACCTCGCCAAGCTGGTGAAACTGGGCGAATCGTGCGCCATTTGCGAGCAGATCGGCGACCCGGCCACCAGCAAGGGGCCGGTCGAGCGCAAGGTCATGCGCGTGGTGACGCCCGGGACGCTGACCGACGCCGACCTGCTGCCGGAAAAAGCCGAGCGCCCGCTGCTGGCGGTGCACATGGTCAGCCAGCGCAAGGTTGTCACCATGGGCCTGGCCTGGCTGTCGCTGGCGTCTGGGGCGTTGAAACTGATGGAGTTTTCCGGCGATGCGCGCACGGTGGGCGTGCGCCTGCAGCAGGAACTCGAGCGCATTGCGCCGGCCGAGATCCTGCGCGGCGACGCCACCGGCGACCTGTTCGACGACTGCGCCAGCGTGCACACGCAGCGCGTGCCGGACTGGCACTTCGATGTGGTGGGCGGCCACAAGGCGCTGCTCGACCAGCTGGCCGTGGCCACCCTCACCGGCTTTGGCGCCGACGGCCTGGGCGCGGCGTTTGGCGCGGCCGGCGCGCTGCTGCGCTATGCCCAGTCGACGCAAGGGCGCGGCCTGCAGCACGTGAACAGCCTGGCGCTGGAAGCGGAAAATGAATTCATCGGCCTGGATGCTGCCACCCGGCGCAACCTCGAGTTGACCGAGACAATCCGCGGGCAAGAGTCGCCCACGCTGTTTTCGCTGCTGGACGGCTGCCGCACGGCGATGGGTTCGCGCCTGCTGCGCCACTGGCTGCACCACGCGCGGCGCGACCAGGATGTGGCGCGCGCCCGCCATGCATCGATCGCCGCCTTGATGCAGGCCGATGCTGCAGGCGCCCTGTCGACGACGCTGGCGCAAGTGCCGGACATCGAGCGCATCACCACGCGCATCGCCTTGTTATCAAGCAGGCCGCGCGACCTGGCCGCCCTGCGCGACGGCCTGCAACAGCTGCCCGCCTTGCGCGAGCAGGTGGCGCGCTGTTTTGTCCCCGGCGACACGGCGCTGCTGCGCACCATCCACGCCAACCTGTCCACGCCGGAAGCGTGCCTGGACCTGCTCACGCGCGCCGTGCTGCCGGAGCCAGCCGCGATGGTGCGCGACGGCGGCGTGTTCGCGCCGGGCTTCGACGCGGAGCTGGACGAATTGCGCGGCCTGTCGGAAAACGCCGGCGCCTACCTGGTCGACCTCGAGACGCGCGAGCGCGCGCGCACGGGCATCGCCAACCTGCGCGTCGAATTCAACCGCGTGCACGGCTTCTACATCGAAGTCACGCACGGCCAGACCGACAAGGTGCCGGACGACTACCGCCGCCGCCAGACCCTGAAAAACGCCGAGCGCTACATCACGCCGGAACTGAAAGCCTTCGAAGACAAGGCCCTGTCCGCGCAGGACAAGGCGCTGGCGCGCGAAAAAATGCTGTACGAGCAGCTCCTCGCCGACCTGGCGCCGCACATCGCCGTGCTGCAGACGATTGCCCAGGCGCTGGCGCAGGCCGACACGCTGGTGGCCCTGACGCGCCACGCGCTGGCCAACAACTGGTGCGCGCCGCAACTGGTGGCGGACCCGTGCCTGTCGATTGTCGAGGGCCGCCATCCGGTCGTGGAAAACCAGATCGAGCGCTTCATCGCCAACGACTGCAAGCTTAATCACGAGCGCCGGCTGCTGTTGATCACCGGCCCGAACATGGGCGGTAAATCCACGTTCATGCGCCAGGTGGCGCTGATCACGCTGCTGGCCTACATTGGCAGCTACGTGCCGGCAGCCAGCGCGACCATCGGCCCGATCGACCGCATCTTTACCCGCATCGGCGCCACCGACGACCTGGCCGGCGGACGCTCGACGTTCATGGTGGAGATGACGGAGTCCGCCGCGATTTTGAATGGCGCGACCGAACACTCGCTGGTGCTGATGGATGAAGTGGGGCGCGGCACGTCCACATTCGACGGTCTGGCGCTGGCGTGGGCGATTGCGCGCCACCTGATCGATGTATCGCGCAGCTTTACGCTGTTCGCAACCCACTATTTCGAGCTGACCCAGCTGCCGGAAAGCCATCCGACTGCATCGAACGTGCACCTGTCGGCAGTCGAGCACAAGGACAGTATCGTGTTCCTGCACGCCGTGCAAAGCGGGCCGGCATCGCAAAGCTACGGCTTGCAGGTAGCGCAGCTGGCAGGCGTGCCGCAGCCGGTGATCAAGGCCGCGCGCAAGCACCTGGCGCGCCTGGAAGCGCAGGCGCTCGACACGACGCCGCAACTGGACCTGTTCGCCCTGCCCTGCGCGGAAGACGATGCTGACGAAGCACCGGCCGCGCCGCTGTCCAACGCACTGCAGGATGCGCTGGCCGACATCGACCCGGACGCGCTGACGCCGCGCGAGGCGCTCGAACACCTGTATCAGCTCAAGCGCCTGGCTGCGTGATGAAGCACGCGTTCGCCCTGGTGTTGTCCGTGCTGGCCGCTGTCCCCGCTGCCCATGCAGCGAAAAAGGAAGACGGCAGCCACCGCTTCGGCGTCATCGGCCACAGCTTTAACCGCGGCGGCGAAAAGCAGCTGCGCCAGGCGCTCGAAGACAGTTCGGAAAAATCGCTCGCCTTCGTGGTCGTCACCGGCATCAAGAGCGACAAGGAGGGCTGTACCGACAAGCTGTATGAAGCGCGGCGCGACCTGCTCAATGAAGCGAAGCGTCCTTTGATCGTGGCGCCGGCCGGCAGCGACTGGACCGAGTGCAGGAACAGCGCAGGCAAGCTCAATCCCATCGAGCGCCTGAACCGCATCCGCGAACTGTTCTTCGGCGAGCCGACGACGCTGGGCCAGAAGACGCTGCCGATCACGCGCCTGTCGACCAGCCCGCGCTTTCGCAGCTATGCTGAAAATGGGCACTGGGAGATCGGCAAGGTGCTGTACGCCACCGTCAACCTGCCGGCCAATAACAACCACTTCCGTCCCGAAGCAGGCCGCAACAATGAATTCGAGGACCGGCTGGTGGCCAACCGCTTCTGGCTGAACCGCCTGTTTTCGCTGGCGCGCACCGACAAGGTCGATGCAGTCGTGCTTTTTTCCGAAGGCGATGCGAAAGCGTCGCTGGAGCCGACGGGCCTGCGCGCCCTGCTGCGCCGCGACCCGCAGGGACGCGACGGCTTTGCCGAAACACGCCGGCAGATCATGACGCTGTCGCAGAAATTCAAGGGCAAGGTGCTGCTGGTCGACGCTGCGCCCCATGCCAAGGCCACCCCCGCCATCGACTGGCATGGCAACCTCGGGCACCTGAGTGTGAACCATGGCGCCATCGAAGTGGCGGTGCGGCCCGGCAGCAAGGAGCTGTTCATGCTGCAGGATCCCGCTAACTAGGTTGGCAGGCGAAAAAAACCGCGGGTTGGCCGCGGTTTTTTTATCGCTGAAATTCGCCGATCAGTGCAGCGGCTGGCTGCGGAAGTGATCGCCCGCTTCGCTGTCGCCTTCGTCGCCGTCATGGCCGGCTTCGTCGCCGTGCGCGTGATGGCCGTGCGGGCCGTGCACGTGCTCGTGCTGGATTTCTTCATCGGTGGCGGCGCGTACGTCGACGACCGACAGCTCGAAACGCAGGGCCATGCCGGCCAGCGGATGGTTGCCGTCCAGGACGACCTTGTCGTCGGCGATGTCGGTGACCGTGAAGATCATCGGCTCGTCGCCGGCTTCGCCGCCATCGGCCATGCCTTCGAACTGCATGCCCACTTCCAGTGGCTCGGGCAGGCGGTTGCGCGGCTCGACCTTGACCAGGGCAGGATCGTAATCGCCGAAGGCGTCGTCCGGTTCGATTTGCAGCGTCGACGCATAGCCGACTTCCTTGCCGTCGAGTTCTTCTTCGATTTTCGGCAGGGTGTTTTCGTAGCCGCCATGCAAATAGACCATTGGCTGGCTACCGTCTTCGATCAGGTTGTTCTGGGCATCGGACAGTTTGTAGTTCACTGTAACGACCGTATCCTTGGCAATTTTCATCGGGCTTCCTTTCATTGTTAGTGCGTCATTATACCTCCCGGGCCTTTTTTCAGCCCCGCGCGGGTGGTTATAATGGCGCATGAAAAAACTTCCACTCCTCGGCAATATCACCGCTGCAGAATTCCTGCGCGACTACTGGCATAAAAAACCCCTGCTCATCCGCCAGGCCATTCCCGGTTTCACGCCGCTGCTCAACCTCGAACAGCTGACCGAACTGGCTGGCAAAAGCCACGTCGAATCGCGCCTGGTCACGCAGGTCGACGGCGAATTCGACATGCAGAACGGGCCATTGGAAACATTGCCCGGCCGTGAAGACGGCCCGTGGACCATGCTTGTTCAGGGTGTGAACCTGGAGGACGCGCGTGCGGACGCGCTGCTGCGCCAGTTCCGCTTCGTGCCGGATGCGCGCCTCGACGACCTGATGATCAGCTTTGCCACCGATGGCGGCGGCGTCGGCCCCCATTTCGATTCCTACGACGTGTTCCTGCTGCAGGCACAGGGGCAGCGGCGCTGGCGCATCAGCGCGCAAAAGGACCTCGACATCATCGAAGGCCTGCCGCTCAGGATCCTCAGCAACTTCGTCGCCGACGAAGAATTCGTGCTCGAGCCGGGCGACATGCTGTACCTGCCACCCCAATATGCGCACGACGGCGTGGCGCTGGGCGACTGCATGACATACTCGATCGGTTTTCGCTCGCCGTCGTACCAGGAACTGGGCGAAGCCTTTTTGCAGTTCATGGCCGACTCGATCGACCTGCCCGGCCGTTTTGCCGATCCTGATTTGCAGCCGGCCGCGCATCCGGCCGAACTGCCGCAAGCCATGATGGCGAACCTGACCGAAGAACTCAACAAGGTGCGCTTCACCGAAGAGGACATTACCATCTTCATGGGCGAGCACTTGTCCGAGCCCAAGCACAATGTGTTTTTTACAGGGCCGGCCAAGCCGCTGACGATGGGCCGGTTCCTGATGACTGCCGGCAAGCGCGGCGTCAAGCTCTCGCTGAAAACGCTGATGCTCTACCGCGGTGAACACGTGTTCATCAACGGCGAGTCGTTCGCCGTCGACGAGGACGACCAGGCCGTCCTCACCATGCTGGCAAACGACCGTGCGCTGCCCGGAACCGCACTGGCGGGCGCATCGGACGATGTCAATGACGCGCTGTACGCGTGGTACCAGGATGGCTGGCTCGAGCTGGCGTGATGTGAGCGGAGGTGTCGCATGGATGAGGTCAACGATGACGGCGGGCGGGTAGTACGCTTCAGTTCGCGCGGCGAGTTCGCTCAACAGGTAGTGGACTGTATCGGCCGCGCCAGGCGCACCCTCGACCTGTTCGATCCAGACTTTGCCTTGTTTAACCTGGGCAGCGTTGAATTGGACAAAATGCTGCGTGCATTTTTACGCGACGGTGGCAGGCTGCGCCTCGCGATGCACCGCACCGCACACCTGGAGCGCGATTGCCCGCGTTTCATCCGGCTGCTGCGCGATTTCAGCCACCAGGCCGAATGCCGCGTTACCAGCCGCCCGCTGCACCAGCTGACCGACTCGTTCTGCATTGGCGACGACGTCGACGTCGTGCGGCGTTTTCACAGTGACCACCTGCGCGGCGAAGCAGCGTTCGGCATGCCCGGCGCCCCCGACATCTGCCACGAGCGCTTCGGGGGTATCTGGGATGAATCGTGCGCAGCGCTGCATCCGACGATAACCGGACTATAATGGCGTCGATTTTCCGGTAGCAAATAGGTATTTTTAGACTGTCCTGGACGACGCCTTACAACTTGTTGCAAGGCTCACGTTGCTCTTGTATAAAATACTTACAAGTTGACATGCTCTTCCTATTGCGAAACAGTAAATTTGGCTATAATATCGGGTTAGGAAGGTTCTTGTCTCTCAGGCATCTGTGAATCATGGAAGTCTACGAGAATGTCCTAACGAGCGATAATTACCGGTAATTATTCATCGCAACAATGCAGTTCTTACTCTTGAATTAATTAAGGAAAAAACCATGAAAAAATCCCTGCTGATCATCTCCCTGATGGCTGTTGCTCTGACCGCATGCAGCAAAAAAGAAGAAACCACCGTCACCCCAGCACCAGTCGTTGACACGGCTCCTGCTGCTGTTGTTGCTCCAGCAACCCCAGCTGTTGACGCAACCGCAACCGCTCCAGCTGCTGACGCTGCTGCTGCTGCTTCGAGCGCTGCTTCGGCTGCCTCGTCGGCTGCTGACGCTGCTTCGAGCGCTGCTTCGGCCGCTGCTGAAGCACCAGCCAAGTAATATCGATCGGCTTCGGCCGACTGATCGAAAAACCGGCCTCTGGCCGGTTTTTTTATGCTCGCGAAGGCGAGCACCCATGCCACGCCAGCGTTCAGGTACTGCATGTGTAAATATGGGTCCTCGCCTCCGCGAGGATGACGTGGGTACTAATTCTTGCGCCTTTACTCTACCCATAAAAAAAACCGGCCTCAGCCGGTTTTTTCATTTCACGAACACAATACCTTACTTCAGCTCATTCGCCAGCAGGCCCAAAATCTTGGTGCCGGTTGCCGACACTTCCGGCTGGCCATCGTTGGTTTGCACCATGACGTCGGATGTCGACGCGCCCTGCGCAGACTTGACCGAGATGCGGTAGCGTTGCGCTTCCTTGAGCTTGTCGCTGTCGCCAAAGGTGAACAGCTTTTTGAAGAAGCCTTTCTTCTCGGTCGCGTCAGGATCGATGTAACGGACGAAATACACGCCCTGCACGCGGTCGCGGTCTTCGACAGTGAAGCCGACGCGGTCCAGCGCCAGGCCGACGCGGCGCCAGGCGCGGTCGAACCCTTCGTCGACTTCCACCTTGTCGCCCACTTGCCTGGCGTGCAAGGCGGCTGGGGCTGCGCCGGCAACGGCAGCTTCGGCCGGCTTGACGTCAGCGGCGCCGGTCAGCTTGGCAACCAGGCGCGACAGGAATGCCGATTCCAGGGCCGGATCGTTCGGGCGCGCCGTCCACTGCGTCGATTCGTTCTGGGCGCCGACAAACACTTCCTGCGCGCCGCGGTGGCTGATCCACACCTCGGTGGAGCCATCCGGCAAGCGCTCCAGGCGCGTGCGGAACTTGTCGCGTTCGCTGGTGGAATACGCGGAATCGAACACGCGGCCGATGGTGCGGCGAATGATGTCTTGCGGGATCTTCGAGCGGTCTTCGTTCCACGCGGTTTCCATGATGCCGGTGGCCGGCGAATCCTGGGCAATCTCGAAACCATTCGATTCCCAGAACGTCTTGATCTCCGGCCAGAGTTGCTCAGGCGTCTTTTTGACGACCAGCCATTTCTGGTTGCCCGAACGCTCGACGCGCACGGCATCGGTTGAAATCGGGCCGATGGTTTCAACCGAGCCTGGCGCAGCATTCGCAACTTGCGAGCCATTGGCCTGGGTCATGCCGGAGGCAGTAGCGACGCCCCGGTTGTCGGGCACGGCGTAGCGGCCGTCTTTTTCCAGCTGGGTCAGGTCAGGCGGCACATCCAGCGGTGCAGTTTTTTTCGATGCCTTGTAGTCGACGGTATTCGACGTCAGGCCCAGCATGCTGCAGGCACTCAGGCTGAACGCCAGCGTCGTGAGCGCCAGGGCGCGCGCGGCGGCGGAAGGAGGAACCAGGGTAGTGGTCTTGCGATTAGTCATGTGGTGTCTTGTTGAGTTGCAGCTTACGGCTGGGACAAAATACCGGCGTCGCGCAAGGCGTCGCGGACGGTAGCATGGAAAGAGTCGGACAATGGCGCCAACGGCAAGCGCAGGCCGGCGGGCATCTTGCCCATCTCGGCCAGTGCCCATTTGACCGGCACCGGGTTCGGTTCGACGAACAGCTTGGCATGCAGGTCGAGGACGGTATTGTTGATGGCAACCGCGCGGGCAATGTCGCCCGCCATGGCTGCTTCGCACAGGTCGTGCATGGCGCGCGGGGCCACATTGGCAGTGACCGAAATATTGCCGGCGCCACCGCAGAACATCAGGGCCATCGCGGTCGGGTCATCGCCCGAATAGACGGCAAACGACTTCGGCACGTCTTTCAGCAAGGCGATGCCGCGGCCGATATTGCCGGTCGCGTCTTTCACGCCGACGATGTTCGGTACCTGCGAAAGGCGCACGATGGTCTCGTTCGACATGTCGGCCACAGTGCGGCCCGGTACGTTGTACAGGATGATCGGCAGGTCGACTGCCGCGGCAATGGCCGAGAAGTGGCGGAACATGCCCTCTTGCGTCGGGCGATTGTAGTAAGGCACCACTTGCAACGTCGCATCAGCGCCGGCTTCCTTCGCAAAGCGCGTCAGGCGGATTGCTTCGGCAGTGGAATTGGCGCCGGCGCCGGCAATCACCGGAATGCGGCCGGCACAATGCTCGACGGCCAGGCGAATCAGTTCGCAGTGTTCGTCGACGCTGACCGTGGCCGATTCGCCAGTGGTCCCGACGATCACGATCGCATCGGTGCCTTCGGCGATATGCCAGTCGATCAGTTTTTTCAGGCCATCCTTGTCCAGGCTGCCGTCTTCTTGCATCGGGGTGACGATTGCTACTATGCTGCCCTTAATCATATTCAGTGATCGTGCCGTTAAGTAAAAGCCTGATTGTAGCGGATAGCCCGGCCCGATGGTTCATTTGGGGCCGGATTAGAGGGAGTTTTACAAGTCCAGCGCCGTGCTGGAAAGGTCGTAACCGGGCGCGGCGGCGACAACGCGCTGCACGCGCGCCGTGCGCGGGCGCGTTACGATACCGTCCTCGAACGCCAGCACGGTCAGTCCGAACGCGCGTACGCGGTCCAGCAATTCGCCGGGCGCCAGCAGGAATGCGGGATTCGACGGCTTGCCAAAGGCTTCGTTCCCAAGTGCGAACGTCTCGTAGATCAACACGCCGCCTGGCGCCAGCGCGGCCGCCAGGTGGCCGAACAGGGGCCGGTGCAGGTAGTTGGTGACGACCACCGCCGCAAAGCGTCCCGGCGCAAACGGCCATGGGGCGCCCTCTTCTTCCAGGTCGACGCAGTGGGTGGCAATGCCGGGGCCGGCCGCCGCGGCCAGTGCCTGCGGGTCGCGGTCGACGGCCAGGACCGGATGGCCCGCTTGCGCAAAAAGGCGCGCATGGCGCCCGCGCCCGCTGGCAAGGTCGAGCACTTCGCCGCCTGGCGCCTGGCCGAGCCAGCGCGCCACCCACGGCGACGGCGTATCGACCAGGTGCGGATCGCCTGGCGGCAGGCTGTCGGACGTGTCAGTTACCTGTGTCATGGGCTAGCCGATCAGGAATGTAAGGGGCGTGGCCAGGACGTTCAATGCACCATTTGCCAGCATCATCATCGGGCGCACCCAAAAGGAGAGCACGTTGAAATACAGGAGCGCGAGCACGATGAAAAAACCGTACGGCTCGATTTTGGCGAACCGGTATGCCATCCGATTCGGCAGGATGCTGGTCATGACGCGCCCACCGTCGAGGGGTGGAATCGGGATCAGGTTGAACGCGAACATCAAGACGTTGGCCAGCACGCCGGCATGCGCCACGCGGTGCGGGAACACTTCATCGACCTTGAAGGCAGTGAGCAGGATCGCCAGGATCAGCCACATCAGCGCCATGATGAAGTTGGCGCCCGGCCCGGCCAAGGCCACCCAGGCCATGTCGCGCTTGGGGTTTTTCAGGCGGCTGAAATCGACCGGCACCGGCTTGGCGTAGCCGAACACGAAACCGGTGGTCAGGAACAGCGCCGTCGGAATGATGATCGTGCCGAACAGGTCGATATGCACCAGCGGGTTGAGGGTCATGCGGCCGGCCGCGTAGGCCGTGTTGTCGCCAAAGTATTTCGCCACATACGCGTGCGCCGCTTCGTGCAGGGTGATTGCAAAAATGACGGGCAGTGCATACACGGCGATCGTGCGTATCGTTTCATCCATGGGGCGATTTTAACAGGCGCGCGCCATCACAGCCCGAATGCAGCAGCGTCGCCGCGGCCCTGGCGCACCAGCACCGGCTCCGGCCCGGTCAGGTCGATGATGGTGGTCGGATCGAGCGTACCCGCCCCACCGTCGATGATCAGCTCGATCTGCTTTTCCAGGCGGTCGCGCACTTCTTCCGGATCGCTGAGGATTTCCTCGTCGCCCGGCAACTGCAAGGTGGTGCCGATCAGCGGCGCCCCCAGTTCGGCCAGCAGTGCCTGCGTGATCGTGTTTTCTGGCACGCGCAGGCCGATAGTCTTGCGCGACGGGTGCGACAGCCGGCGCGGCAGCTCGCGCGTCGCTTCGAGAATGACCGTGTACGGGCCCGGCGTGGTGGCTTTGAGCATCCGGTACTGGGCATTGTCGACGCGCGCGTACAGGGCAATTTCGGACAGGTCGCGGCACAGCAGCGTCAGGTGGTGCTTCTCGTCGACGCCCCGGATGCGGCGCAGGCGCTCCACGGCGTTCTTGTCATCGAGCTGGCAGACCAGGGCATAGGCTGAATCGGTCGGGATGGCGACAACGCCACCCGACTGGATGATCTGCACCGCCTGTTTGATCAGTCGGATCTGGGGATTGTCGGGGTGGATCTGGAAAAACTGGCTCATCGGCTACCCACCAGCGACGGCGCCAAAGCCTGCAGTGCCGCAATGCGCTGCTCCATTGGCGGATGCGTGGAAAACAGCGAGCCCCAGCCTTTGCCCCCTGGCGAAATGCCGAAGGCCTGCATATTGCCGGGCAACTCAGCAGAGGTCAGGCCACCCAGGCGCATCAGTGCACGCTGCATCGGCCCCACGCCGCCCAGCAGCTTGGCCGAGCCCGCATCGGCGCGAAATTCACGCTGGCGTGAAAACCATGCCACGATGATCGACGCAGCCAGGCCGAACACGATCTCGCATACGAACACGGTGACCATGTAGCCGATGCCCGGGCCACGGTCGGAATTGCCGCGCAGCAGGACCTTGTCGACAAAGAAGCCGACCACGCGCGCCAGGAACACGACGAAGGTGTTCACCACGCCCTGGATCAGGGTCAGGGTCACCATGTCGCCATTGGCCACGTGGGCAATTTCATGACCCAGCACGGCTTCCACCTCTTCGCGGTTCATGCCTTGCAACAGGCCCGTGGAAACGGCCACCAGCGCCGAATTCTTGAAGGCGCCAGTCGCGAACGCATTGGCATCGCCCTCGTACACGGCTACTTCAGGCATGGCAATCCCGGCGCGCTCGGACAACTGGCGCACGGTGGCCAGCAGCCACTGCTCGGTGGAGTTCGACGGGTTGGTAATGACCGTGGCGCCAGTCGACCATTTCGCCATGGGTTTGCTCATCAGGAGCGAAATAAAGGAGCCCGTGAAGCCGACGACCACGGAAAACACTAGCAGTTGCCCGATATTGATGCCGCCCGCGCTGACGCCGCCGCGGCCCACGCCGACCAGGTTCAACACGATGGACAGCACCAGCACAACGGCAAGGTTGGTGGCAAGGAACAGCACAATGCGTTTCATGGTCGCCTGGTCTCTCTGAAAAGGGGAATTGCCGCTTAAATAAGGGCCATTGCGGCAAAGTTCAAGATAGCGCCTGCAAGATCGCTACCACGGAAAACTGTTTCGGCAGCGTGACTGGAGGAGCAGCTTAAAACCAGTCATGCCACACCGGCGTCACGCCCGCCGGCAGTGGCGGCAGCTTGTCGAACTCGACACGCGCTTCGCCGGGCGCGTGGAAGTCGGTCCCGCGCGAGGCGAGAAAGCCGTTGCGCCGCGCAACTTCAGCATAGATGCCGTACTGTGCCGGCGTGTGACTGCCCGTGACCACCTCGATGGCAGTGCCACCCAGCTGCTTGAACTCGTCGAACAACGCCGCTTCAGCCACCGGGCTGAAGTTGTAGCGGCCAGGGTGCGCCACGACGGGAATGCCGCCGGCAGCGCGGATCCAGCCAACCGCTTCGGTCAGCGACGCCCAGCGGTGCGGCACATAACCCGGTTTGCCTTCGGTGAGAAATTTACGGAACACTTCATTGGTGTTGGCACACGCGCCGCAGGCTACCAGGTAGCGGGCAAAGTGCGTACGCGACATCAGGTCCGGGTTGCCGACGTATTGCAATGCGCCTTCATAGGCGCCCGGATAACCGGCCGCAGCCAGTTGCGCCGCGATCTCGCGTCCGCGCGCATCGCGCCCGGCCCGCGTGGCGGCCAGGCCAGCGTGCAACGCGGGATTGTCTTCGTCGATCTGCAGGCCGACAATGTGGACCGTCTGGTTGGCCCAGGTAATGGAGATTTCGACACCTGCCACGAATTGCATGCCGAGGCTTGTGGCTGCCGCGCGCGCAGTCTTGATGCCGCCGATTTCATCGTGGTCGGTCAGGGCCCACACATCCACGCCGGCCTGGTGCGCATAGGCCGCCACGCCGGCAGGCGTGAGGACGCCGTCGGACACGTTGGAGTGGCAATGCAGGTCGACTTTCAGCATGGAATGGGGAACCTCGAATGGTGAGCCTTCATTGTACGGCAGCGTGCTGACGGACGCGAACGCGTGTGCGCTTCACACAACATTGTCTAAAAACGCTTCAATCATTTCTGCCAGCAACTGCGGCTGGTCGTGGTGCAGCATGTGGCCGGCGTCCGGCATCATGCGCGGCGTGACGTTTTGCAGGTGCGCCAGGCGCCGGTCGACTTCGATGCGGGCCTGCTCTTTCGGGCCCATCCACTGCCACATGTTCGTGTCGGCTGCTTCCACCCACAGCACCGGCGCCGTGATCCGGCGCCAGCACGCGAGAATTTCTTCGGCCTGGTACAGCAGCGGGCCGCTGCGCTTGTGGGCCGGGTCGCCCAGGATTTCCCATTCGCCCGCCGCGTTTTGCGCCGACCAGTGCTGCGCGAGGAAAGCCGCCCGGTCCGGCGGCAGGCGCGGATTGGTCTTGCGCAGGCGCGCCGCCACTGCCGACAGGTCCGCGTAGCCGCGCATCGTGGCAGGCTCCTTCAATTCATCGAGCCATCTGGCAAAGCGGCGCGGCGCCTGGTCGGGTGTCGACGCGGGCAGGCCGAATCCTTCCAGGTTGACCAGCGCGCGGATGCGTTCGGGGCGCACGCCCGCGTACAGGCTGGCGATATTGCCGCCCATGCTGTGGCCCAGCAGGTTGACGGCCTCCCCGGGCGCGTAATGGTCGAGCAGCACGTCGAGGTCGGCCAGGTAATCGGGGAACCAGTACGTGTCCCCGGCAATGCGCTCGGTCAGGCCGAAGCCGCGCCAGTCGGGCGCGATCACGTGCCAGTCGCCCTGCAGGCAATCGACGACGAACTGGAACGACGCGCCCACATCCATCCAGCCATGCACCATGAACAGCCTGGGCGCGCCTTCGCGGCCCCAGTGGCGCACATGTGTGCGCAGGCCACGGATGGTGAGGAACTCGGTGCGGGAAGGGGTCATGGCAGGTCCTGGATTTAAAAAAGAACGACCGTGCAATTATACGGCAAGCGCCGGTCGCCGTTGATATATGCCCAAGCATCCCCATCTTTCCCCGTGGCGTAAAATAGCACCCTCTTCCTTTCTCTTTTCCCGGACTTTCCATGGCTATCTACCAGTTGGGCGAACACGCACCAGGCATTGCCGCATCGGCTTACGTAGCCGATTCCGCCAATGTCATCGGCAAGGTCACGCTGGAAGACAATGCCTCGGTCTGGGATGGCGTGACGATTCGCGGCGACAACGAGCGCATCACCATCGGCGCCAGCAGCAATGTCCAGGAAGGCGCTGTCCTGCACACCGACGCGGGCTACCCGATGGTGATCGGCCAGGGCGTGACCATCGGCCACCAGGCGATGCTGCATGGCTGCACCATTGGCGACGGCGCGCTGATCGGCATCCAGGCCGTGATTTTGAATGGCGCGAAGATCGGCAAGGGTTGCCTGGTGGGCGCCGGCGCGCTCGTTACGGAGAACAAGGAATTTCCCGAATACTCTTTGATCATCGGCAGCCCGGCCAAAGCCGTGCGCACGCTGACCGAAGAAGATGTGCAGCGCTTGCAAGGCAACGCCGCCAGCTATGTTGCGCGTGCCCAGCTGTTCAAGACTCAACTCAAAAGAATAGGATAAATAATGAGCAACGACACCCATGAAAGCATCACCCTGACCCCGGTCAGTACCGACACGCTGCAAAAATTCATTTTTGATAACGCCGCGGTGCGGGGCGAGCTGGTCGAAATTTCCGACACCTGGCGCGAAATCCAGAACCGCCACGACTACCCGCCAGCGGTGCGCACCGTGCTGGGCGAAATGGTTGCGGCGGCCGCCCTGCTGTCGGCCAACCTGAAGTTCAACGGCGCCATCATCATGCAGATCCATGGCGACGGCCCGGTGCGCCTGATGGTGGTGGAATGCGACGCCAACCTGAAAATGCGCGCCACCGCAAAACTGGCCGAAGGCGTCACCGTCGACGACAATGCCACACTGGTGGAACTGCTCAATCAAAACGGCAAGGGCCGCTTCGTGATCACGCTCGACCCCCAAGACAAGATGCCGGGCCAGCAGCCCTACCAGGGCATCGTGCCGCTCGATGGAGAGAACATGGCGACCGTCATTGAAAACTACATGCTGCGTTCCGAGCAGATGGACACGCGCCTGTGGCTGGGCGCCAACGACGGCATCGCGCGCGGCCTGCTGCTGCAAAAACTGCCGCGCCACAGCGGCAAGGACGACCAGGTCGAACAGTCAAGCGAGGAAGACGACCTGGAAACGTGGAACCGCGCCGTCATGCTGGCCTCGACGCTGAAGCAGGAAGAACTCTTGAGCACCGACATCAACACCTTGATGCAGCGCCTGTTCTGGGAAGAAACGATCCGCGTGTTCGATCCGGCCCACCCGGCGTTCCATTGCAGCTGCACCCGTGAAAAAGTGGGCGACATGCTGAAGATGCTGGGCCAGGCCGAAGTGGACGATGCGCTGGCCGAACTGGGCCACCTGGGCATCAACTGCGATTTCTGCGGCAAGCATTACGATTTCGACAAGGTCGATTGCGCGCAGCTGTTTGCAGTGGAAGCGCCGGTGGCGACCTTGCTGCCGGCGAGCGACATCAAGCACTGATGTAACCGCTCTACCGACACAGCCCCGCCGCGTGCGGGGCTTTTTGTTGCCCGGCAATTGCGTGCTGCAGATGCTAAGATCGGCCAACTTCATGCCTGCGAGATGATCCATGCGCGATACGCCCCGCTCCGCCTTTCCGCACTTCACCGCCCTGCCCACGCGCTGGGCCGACAACGACATTTACGGCCACGTCAACAACGTCGTCTATTACAGCTACTTCGACACGGCCGTAAACGCGTTCCTGATCGAACGTGGCGTGCTCGACATTCACCGCGGCGCCGTGGTCGGATTTGTCGTCGACAGTGGCTGCAGTTATTTCCAGCCGCTGGCATTCCCCGACGTCGTCCACGCAGGCATCCGCGTCAGCAAACTGGGCACGTCGAGCGTACGCTACGAGATCGGCCTGTACCGCAACGACGCCGCCTTGCCGGCTGCCTTCGGCCACTTTGTCCATGTGTACGTCGACCGCACGACCAATGAGCCGGTACCCATTCCTGCCGCCACCCGCGTCGTCCTGCAGCAGCTGCAGGTCTAGTAACACTGTTTCCTGCGGGTTTGATTGGTTCAAGTCGCATCCAGGGTGGGAAGCTGGCTAAAATGTGGCTATCAGGCAACATCGTTCAACATCTCGACAAGTTGGATTACTGGATTTGCCGTTTTACAGATACTATTACCGTATCCCAACAAACCGATCCCACCAACCATGTCTTCTACCCTCAAAATTGGCGCCCGGCTCGCCATCGCTTTTGGCGCGCTGGTCGTCCTGACGCTTGCGCTGACTGGCTTTGCGATTTACCGCATGGGGGAAGCGTCGTCGGTGGTGGATGCAGAGCGACTGATCCGCACAACCCAGCTGACACCCCTGTATGAACTGCGCGAAGCCCTCGACCAGACCGGAATTGCCGCGCGCAATGCCTACATCTACGAAGCCAAGGCAGATGCGGAACGCGAACTCAATGTGCTCGACCAGCAATCGGCCATCGTGGTCAACCGCCTGGCGAGGCTGACGACTGTCCTCGGGGGCAGGCAGGACTTCGACATTGCCAACCGGGACCTCAAGGAAATGTCGGGTGCACTTCAAAAACCGCGCGAGTTCCGCAACAGCGGCGACATGAAAGAATTCGGCCGCTTCCTGGTCGAAGATTGCAGCCCGCTGCGCCGCCGCATCGTGGCCGAACTCGATACCGTCATCCAGAGCATCGAAGGCGAACTCGCCGCTGCCAGCAAGCAGGTCGATGTCGTCAGCGCCACTTCGCGCACCTACATGTACGCCATTGCCGCGTTTGCCGTCCTGCTCGGCTCCATCCTTGGTTACCGCGTTACCCGCAGCATTGTGCGGCCCCTCGAAGAAGCCTCCCAGTTTGCTGAAGCGGTCGCCACCGGCGACCTGACGGCTACCCTTCCTGCCGCATCGAACGACGAGATCGGCGCCGTCATGGTCTCGCTGGGCAATATGCGCGAAGGCCTGATCAGCATCGTGTCGGGTGTCCGCTCCGGCACCGTTGAAATTTCGCACACCAGCCAGGAAATCGCCAGCGGCAACCAGGACCTGTCGGCCCGCACCGAGTCGCAGGCCAGCTCGCTGCAGCAAACCGTCGCCACGATGGTCATGCTGACCGACGCGGTGGGCCGCAATGCCGTCGATGCCAAGGAAGCCAACCAGCTGGCAGCGGAAGCGTCGGTCATTGCCGGGCGCGGCGGCGACATCGCCGGCCGCGTGACGCACACGATGGGCGAAATCAACGAAGCCTCCAGCCGCATCGTCGACGTCATCGGCGTGATCGACAGCATTGCCTTCCAGACCAATATCCTGGCGCTCAATGCCGCGGTGGAAGCCGCCCGTGCCGGCGAACAGGGCCGCGGTTTTGCCGTGGTCGCGTCCGAAGTGCGCAACCTGGCGCAACGCTGCGCCACGGCAGCCCGCGAAGTCAAGGCGCTGATCAACACGTCGGTAGGCAAGATCAACGATGGTAGCGCCCTGGTCGGCCAGTCGGGCAAGACGATGGAAGAACTGGCGCTGAGCGTGTCGGGCGTGAGCGCACTGATCCAGCGGATCTCGCAGGCCAGCGAAACCCAGGCAGTGAGCGTCAACGAAATCAACCAGGCCGTCAAGCAGATCGACGACCTGACCCAGCAGAATGCCGCGCTGGTGGAACAGGCGGCAGCTGCAGCCGAATCAATGCATCAGCGGGCGCAGCAGTTGTCGGGACAAGTGGAAGTATTCCGGGTCGCGGCTTGATGCTTGCGCGCTCCACGTAAAAACGGCCCGGGTTTTCCGGGCCATTTTTTTGCGCTTCGATTTCTACAGTGCGACGATCAGTGCCCGCCCTGCTTCCCCGGCTTCACCACCGGCGGCGGCGGCAACGGCGTCATCAGCTCTTTCGGCTGCTCGTCCTTGCGCAGCACCTGCACGAAAATTTCATTCTGCTTGATCATGCCGAGCTCGTAACGCGCCCGCTCTTCGACCGCGCCAGTGCCTTCCTTGAGGTCGCGCACTTCGGAGTCGAGCTTGTCGTTACGCGCTTTGAGTTCAGCGGTCTTGCGGCGGCTGGCGTCGACCTGGGCTTCCAGGCTCGAGACGCGCAGCCAGCCGTTTTTCCCGATCCACAGCGGATATTGGATCAGCAGCAGCAACGCTGCGAGGGCGAGGGTAATCAGGCGCATTCTTGCATTTCGTAGAGACGGGACCGAGATGAAAACGGCTTGCATCCATCATGGAGGCAAGCCGGTCGACTGCATGCAGCCGGTTTACTTCAGGTTGTAGAACGCGTCGCGGCCAGGGTAGCTGGCGATGTCGCCCAGGTCTTCCTCGATGCGCAGCAACTGGTTGTACTTGGCCATGCGGTCCGAACGCGACATCGAGCCGGTCTTGATTTGCAGGGCGTTCATGCCAACAGCGATGTCGGCGATGGTCGAATCTTCAGTCTCGCCGGAGCGGTGCGAAATCACGGCCGTGTAGCCGGCGCGCTTGGCCATTTCAATGGCGGCGAAGGTTTCGGTCAGGGTACCGATCTGGTTGATCTTGATGAGGATCGAGTTGGCGATGCCCTTCTGGATGCCCTCTTTCAAAATCTTCGTGTTGGTGACGTACAGGTCGTCGCCCACCAGCTGCACCTTCTTGCCCAGTGCGGCCGTCAGGGTCGCCCAGCCGTCCCAGTCGCCTTCGGCCATCGCGTCTTCGATCGAGATGATCGGATAGCGGTCGCACCAGGTGGCCAGCAGGTTGGTGAACTGCTCGGCGGTCAGGCTCATGCCTTCGCCGCCCAGTTCGTACTTGCCGTCCTTGTAGAATTCGCTGGCGGCGCAGTCCAGGCCGATGGCGATCTGGGTGCCGGCTTCAAAGCCCGCTTCCTCGATTGCCTGCATGATCAGCTTGATGGCTTCTTCATGGCTGGCCACGTTTGGCGCGAAACCGCCTTCGTCGCCCACCGAGGTGGCCAGGCCCTTGGAATGCAGGATCTTTTTCAGCGTGTGGAATACTTCGGCGCCGTAACGCACGGCCTCTTTGAAGCTCGGTGCGCCGACCGGGATAATCATGAATTCCTGGATGTCCAGGTTGTTGTCGGCGTGCGCGCCGCCATTGATCACGTTCATCATCGGTACCGGCATCTGCATGGCGCCGGAGCCGCCGAAATAGCGGTACAGCGGCAGGCCGGCTTCTTCGGCAGCGGCTTTGGCAACGGCCATCGACACGGCCAGGATGGCGTTGGCGCCCAGGCGCGACTTGTTTTCAGTGCCGTCCAGGTCGATCAGGGTGCGGTCCAGGAATGCCTGTTCGTTGGCGTCCAGGCCCATGATGGCTTCGGAAATCTCCGTGTTGATGTTTTCACAGGCTTGCAGCACGCCCTTGCCGAAGTAGCGCTTCGGGTCGCCGTCGCGCAGCTCCATCGCTTCGCGGGAACCCGTCGATGCGCCCGACGGTACCGCGGCGCGGCCCATCACGCCGGATTCCAGCAGGACGTCGCATTCGACGGTAGGGTTGCCGCGCGAATCAAGAATTTCGCGGCCGATAATGTCTACGATAGCACTCATGGTTTAGTCTCCGGATCAATAAAAAAATCGGTTGGTGACGCTGCAGTCCAGCGCCACATCGCAAACGCGCCGCGGCCCCTGGTGACAAGGGACGCGGCGCGCAAACGGTTTAGTTTATTTGGCTCACACGACGTACGGTTCGATGACTGCTGCTGGATCGAAGGCCGGGTTGGCGCTGGCCGACTGGTGCGCCAGCGCTGCCTGGATGAAGGCAATGAACAGCGGGTGCCCGGAACGCGGGGTCGACTTGAATTCAGGATGATACTGCACACCCATGTACCACGGGTGCACGCTACGCGGCAGTTCCATGATTTCGCAGAGGTTCTCGTTCGGCGTACGGGCGGCAACCACCAGGCCGGCGTCTTCGACACGCTGCAGGTAATGGTTGTTCGCTTCATAGCGGTGGCGATGGCGCTCGGTGACGACGCTGCCGTAGATTTCGGCGGCCAGCGTGCCAGGGTTGACGGCGCAGGTCTGCGCGCCCAGGCGCATGGTGCCGCCCAAGTCGGAGTTGGCGTCGCGCCGTTCGACCTTGCCGTCATGGTTCTGCCACTCGTTGATGAGGGCGACGACCGGCTGGTCGGTGTCCGCATCGAACTCGGTGGAGTTGGCATTCGGCAGGCCGGCCATGTGGCGGGCGTATTCGATCAGCGCCACCTGCATGCCCAGGCAAATGCCCAGGTAAGGGATCTTTTGTTCGCGGGCAAAGCGCGCGGCCATGATCTTGCCTTCCACGCCGCGCTTGCCGAAGCCGCCCGGCACCAGGATGGCGTCGTACTTGCCCAGGTTGGTGCAGCCGGTCGCTTCGATCTCTTCCGAGTCGATGTACTCGATGTTGACGCGGCTTTCCGTATGGATGCCTGCGTGGCGCAGCGCTTCGGTCAGCGATTTATAGGACTCGATCAGCTCGACGTACTTGCCGACCATGCCGATGGTCACTTCGTGCTGCGGGTTTTCCAGCGTGTGGATCAGTTTGGTCCACATCGACAGGTCGGCCGGCGGCGCTTCCATGCCGAGCGTTTCCAGGATGATGCCGTCGAGGCCCTGGTCGTGCAGCACCTGCGGCACTTTGTAGATGGTATCGACGTCCCACACCGAAATGACGGCCTGCTCTTCCACGTTCGAAAACAGGGAAATTTTGGCGCGCTCGTCTTCCGGAATGCGGCGGTCGGCGCGGCACAGCAGCGCGTTGGGCGAGATGCCGATTTCGCGCAGCTTCTGCACGCTGTGCTGGGTCGGCTTGGTTTTCAGTTCACCGGCCGACGCGATGTACGGCACCAAGGTCAGGTGCACGAACGCCGCCGATTTACGGCCCATGCGCAACGACAACTGGCGCGCCGCTTCCAGGAACGGCAGCGACTCGATGTCGCCCACGGTGCCGCCGATTTCCACCAGCGCGATGTCGTAGCCTTCAGCGCCGCGGTGGATGTAATCCTGGATTTCATTGGTGATGTGCGGAATGACCTGCACGGTCTTGCCGAGGTACTCGCCGCGGCGTTCCTTGCGGATCACGGACTCGTAGATCTGGCCGGTGGTGAAGTTGTTCACCTTTTTCATGCGGGTGGTGATGAAGCGCTCGTAGTGGCCGAGGTCGAGGTCGGTCTCGGCGCCATCATCGGTCACGAAGACTTCACCATGCTGCATCGGGCTCATGGTGCCAGGATCCACGTTGATGTACGGGTCGAGCTTGAGCATGGTGACTTTGAGGCCGCGCGATTCGAGAATCGCAGCGAGAGAAGCGGCCGCGATCCCTTTACCCAGGGAAGACACGACGCCGCCAGTGACGAAGACAAATTTGGTCATTGCAGATGGTGCCGAATGGCACGTGCGGGAAATTGCGATTATACCCTAATCCAGGCCTCTTTTCGGAGCGACAGACATTTTCCCGACAGCATCTTTGCCCATGAAAGCAGCGGCCCTGCCCCGTCTGCATGTTCATTTCATTCACATCACATAAGCAATGTATTCGATTTACAACATTGACAGGATTTCCCGCAATTCGGGAACCGTCGCCAGGAGCGCAGCGCTAGAATTACCAATCAGCAATATGTCAGTTGAAGTGAAAGTTGCTGCCGCTTGGCTCCAGCCCGGAGCCGCCCTTCTCCCGAACCAGCCTGTCCATGCCCGATACTTTTTCGATGCAGTCCCAGCCTTCCAGCCCGCCGTTACAAGCGCGTGCGCTGTCCCTGACGTTTTCCGGCTCAGGCGCAGAATATTTCCGCATCTGGATCGTCAACCTGCTGCTGACCATTGTCACCCTGGGCATCTACTCGGCCTGGGCCAAAGTGCGCCGCCTGCAGTACTTCGACCGCAACACGGCGCTCGATGGCGCAGCGTTCGATTTTCATGGCGAGCCGCTGGCGATCCTCAAGGGCCGCATCGTCGCGGTCGTGCTGGTGGCTGCCTACCAGATGGCGTTCGGCTTTTCGCTCACCGCCGGCCTGATGGTGTTCGGCGCGCTGCTGCTGGTCTTGCCATACCTGCTCCGCGGCGCGTTGCGTTTCCGGCTGCGCAATACGAGCTGGCGCGGCTTGCCGTTTGCATTTACCGGCAGCACCGGGGGCGCGTATGCCGTGTTCGTGCCACCCATGCTGCTCTTCATGGCGCCGGGCCTGCTGGCAGCCATGGTGGCGCGCAATGGCCCGCGTCCGCCGTCGCCCTGGTTTGCCTTGTTTTTCCTGCTGTACCTGGCCTGGCCGATGCTGCATGCGGCAGTCAAGCGCTACCAGCACGCCCATGTCCGGTTTGGCGGCGCCGATTCCACGTACACACTCAGGCTCGCCCGGTTCTGGCCGCCCTACCTGATGGCGTTCGCCATCATGTTCGGCATCGGCGTCGCCCTGGCGGTCATCGTCGGCATCACCGTGAAACTGGTGCCAAAAGGTGGCGTGGGCATGCTCATCACGTTCGTGCCGCTGACGTTGGGTTACCTGGGGTTTCTGGCCATCTTTCCCTTCCTGCAAGCGCGCCTCGGCAACCTGGTCTGGTCGCACACCAGCTTTCCCGGTGTGACGATTGCGTCAAGCATGACGTTTGGCGGCCTGCTCAAACTGCATGCAGTAAACGGCGTGCTGACCATCCTGACGCTGGGACTGTTCCGGCCGTTTGCCGCAGTGCGCGCCCACCGCTACGTGCTGGCGCACCTGCACATCAGCGCCAGCATCGACATCGACGCCTTGCTTGACGCTGGCGAACATGACCGCGTCAATGCCGTCGGCGACGGCGCCGCCGATTTCGCCGGCTTCGATGTCAGCCTCTAGTCCAGCTGCGCCCGTCCCCGCCCGGTACGGCGACGGGCGCAGTGCGCGCCGCCATCCGGTGGCGCTGTCGTGCGTCGACGGCCAGTTGCGCGTACTGGGCGAGCATGTCGACGCCCGCTACCCGCTGGCGTCGGTCCGGCTGGCCGAACCGTTTGCCCACGCTGTGTCCCTCGTTTATTTCAGGGATGGCGCCCATTGCGAAGTGGCGGCCGGCGATCATCCCGCCCTGGCCGCGCTTCTCGGCCACCGCCCATCGCTGGTGGTGCGCTGGCAACGGCAGTGGCGCGCCGTGCTGGCGTCGCTCGGCATGCTGGTGAGCGTCATCGCGGCCGGCGCCATCTGGGGGTTGCCGGTGGCCGCCACTGCCCTGACTGCCCTCCTTCCCCGCGCTGCCGACCTGCACATTGGCGCGCTTGCGCAGCAAGCCTTTACTGACCGCGGGCTGACGCGCCCCACCATGCTCGATCCAGCGCAGCAAGGCGACCTCCGGCGCGCCTGGACCACGGTGCAGCCGGCCCGGCCACGCATGCCGATGCAGTTGCTGCTGCGCGCCATGCCGGAATCGATCGGCCCCAACGCGCTGGCACTGCCGGACGGCACCGTCATCCTGAACGACGCGATGGCGCGCAAGATACTTGCCGGCGCGGCCCGCTTCGACGCCTCGCAGGCGGCAGCAGCCGCCGGCGTGCTGGCGCATGAAATCGGCCACATCGAAGGCCGCCACAGCATGCGCGCCGTGGTGCGCGCGTCGCTGACCACGGCATTTGCCGCGTTCCTGTTCGGCGACTTCAGCGCAGTGGCCGCCGGCGCGCCTGCAGTCCTGCTGGGTGCACGCCACTCGCGTGCCATGGAAAGCGAAGCCGATGCATACGCCGTCGCCACGCTGCAGGCACACCAGCTGCCGGTGGCGCCGCTGGCCGACTTGTTCCGCAGCATGGACAAGGAAGAGCAGGAGCCTGGCTGGCTTGGCACCGCCACCGGCTACCTGTCCAGCCACCCCGGCTCGGCGGCACGGGCCGAGGCGCTGCACGAGGCGGGCCAGGCGCACCGGCCGGCACCCATGCCATGAAAACCTGGTCAGCCCATCGCACGAAGGCCATTTCAAGAAGGATAAAGGTATGTGCGCCCCCGAACAGACCCGCAGGTCAAAACGGTGCATGATTGAATCTTTCCCCATTCAAGGAGTTCACCATGTCCTACCAAGATCGCGATACCTTCGGCATGTATGCAAAAAAAGACCACAAGGGTCCGGGTCCTGAGTTGATGGGTGCGGATACGCTCATCGGTGATCACGTGCATAACCTGCAAAACGAACACCTCGGCGAAATCAAGGAATTCATGCTGGACATGCGCACCGGCCAGGTTGCTTATGCAGTCATGTCGAGCGGCGGCGTCTTCAGCATCGGCCAGAAACTGTTTGCCGTGCCGTTCAAGGCACTCAAGCTCGATACGGCGAACCACCGCTTCACGCTGGACATGCCGCTCGAGCGCGTGGAAAACGCCCCCGGCTTCGACACCGACAACTGGCCGAACATGGCTGACCAGCAGTGGTCGGACCAGATCCATGGCTACTACGGCACCAGCAACAACTAATCATCGGCATGCTGCCATGCCACCCCTTGCAGTGGCATGGCTGTAACAGTTCCTAAGTCCAACTGAATCGCTGTCTTTTTGGCAACGATGCTATGCTTCGCTATAACTTACTTAGGAGTAATAAATGAAAATCTTGATGTGGATCATAATTGCAATTTTCATCATCGGTTTGCTGACTGTCACTGGTGTACTGAAGCTGATTTTTTAAAACCCTGTTATCGATTGCCCTGCAAGCCGGCACCCACCTGGAGCGCACATGAAATACGACGACGCATCCTGGCACACCGGCGGCATGTTCGCGGCGGACCTCCCGCCTGAAGCGGCCGCGACGCACATCGGCATGTACCTGGCCTGGTGCATGCTGCATGGCCTGGCAGGTGAGCTCCATACCGACGACCTGTCAGAGGACCTGGCCTTGCTCCAGCGCCGCGCAGTAACGCCGGGACAATGGCTGCTGCGCGCCTGTGACGGCAAATTCACCGATGAAGACGTCAACGATGAAGGCAACGCTTTCACGGCAGCGTATTTCGAAGCCGATGACATGCTCTACATCGACGATTACCAGACGGCGCTGAGCAGCGAGCTTGCGTCCATTTACAACGTGCCGGACACGTGGGAATCGTACGATACTCTCGCCCCGCTGATCGACACGCGGTTTGCGAAGTGGCAGCGCCTGGCAGGCTGACTCTCAGCAGAAATCCCGGCTGTGCGTATCGAGCCGCCCCAGCAGTGCGGACATGTCCACCAGCCGCTTGGCCACCAGGTGGCGCACCTGCCCCTGGCGCTGCCAGATGCCGTACACCCCCAGCAGCGCCGCCCCCAGCACTTCCTTTCGCTGTTGTTCCACCAGCGACTTCCACACGATCACGTTCACATTGCCTGTCTCGTCCTCCAGCGTCAGGAACAGCACGCCGTTGGCCGTGCCGGGACGCTGGCGCACGGTGACCAGGCCGCAGGCGCGCGCCAGCTGGCCGTCCTGGTAGTCGTACAGCGTCGACGCCGGCATGAAGCGCTGCGCCAGCAGTCTTGGGCGCAGCAGCGCGAGCGGATGCCGGCCCAGCGTCAGGCCGGCCGCGCGGTAGTCGCCGACGATCTCCTCGCCTTCGGATGGCGTCGCCAGCACGGGCATCTCCTCGTCGACCGTGGTCGGACGCAATAAATCCTTGTCCGGCACGGCACCGACAGCCTGCCACAAGGCTTCGCGGCGGTGGCCGGCCAGCGACGCGAGCGCGTTGGCGCCGGCCAGCACCTGCAGGTCGGCACGGTCGAGGTTGGCGCGGCGGGCCAGGTCGGCCACGCTGGCAAACGGGCGGATCGCGCGCGCATCCTCGATGCGCTCCACGGCGTCGCGGCGCATGCCGCGCTGCAGCGACAGGCCCAGGCGCACGGCTGGCTGGGATCCATCCGCCGGATCGCCGGACCGTTCTTCCAGCGTCGAATCCCATGTGCTGATGGCAATGTCGACAGGGCGCACTTCGACGCCATGGCGCTGCGCGTCCTGCACCAGCTGCGACGGGCTGTAGAAACCCATCGGCTGGCTATTGAGCAACGCACATAGAAACGCGGCCGGCTCGTGGCATTTGAGCCAGGAGCTGGCGTAGGCCAGCAAGGCAAAACTGGCGGCATGCGACTCGGGAAAACCGTATTCGCCAAAGCCCTGGATCTGACTGAAGATCGCTTCGGCAAATTCCAGCGTGTAGCCGCGCTCGAGCATGCCCTGGACAATGCGGTTGTAGTAATGCTCGAGTCCCCCTTTGCGCTTCCACGCCGCCATGGCGCGCCGCAGCGCATCGGCCTCGCCCGGCGTGAACCCGGCGCCCAGGATGGCTACCTGCATCACCTGCTCCTGGAAAATCGGCACACCCAGCGTGCGCCCCAGTGCCACTTTCATCTCCTCGCTCGGATAGTCGACCGGCTCCATGCCCTGGCGCCGGCGCAGGTACGGGTGCACCATGCCGCCTTGAATCGGCCCCGGGCGCACGATGGCCACTTCGATGACGAGGTCGTAAAACTGGCGCGGCAACATGCGCGGCAGCATGCTCATCTGTGCACGCGACTCGATCTGGAACACGCCCACGGTATCGGCCGCGCAAATCATGTTGTAGGTGGCGGCGTCGTCCGGGGGAATATCCTGCATCTCGAACAGGCCCCCGCGGCGCTGGCTGACCAGTTCCAGGCCGCGCCGCAGCATCGACAACATGCCCAGCGCCAGCACGTCGACTTTCATCAGCCCCAGTTCTTCCAGGTCATTCTTGTCCCACTGGATGACGCTGCGATCAATCATGGTCGCGTTTTCAATTGGCACCAGGCGCGACAATTTTCCCTGCGCAATCACGAAGCCGCCTGGATGCTGCGACATGTGGCGCGGAAAGTTCAGCAGTTGCTGGGCCAGCGTGGCCCACTGCTGGGCTTGCGGGGATTCCGGGTCCAGCCCCGCTTCCTGCAAGCGATTCAGCAAGTCGGCTTTGCCATCGAACCAGTGATGGGTTTTGGCGACTTTTTCCACGATGCCCAGGTCGATGCCCAGCGCGCGGCCACTGTCGCGCAGCGCACTTTTGGGCCGGTAACTGATGACCACGGCGGCCAGCGCCGCGCGGGTGCGTCCATACTTGGCATAGATGTACTGGATCACTTCTTCGCGGCGCTGGTGCTCGAAGTCGACGTCGATATCGGGCGGCTCGTTGCGCTCGCGCGAAATGAAGCGTTCAAACAGCAGTTGCGACCGCGCCGGATCGACTTCGGTGATGCCCAGGCAATAGCAGACAGCCGAGTTGGCCGCCGAGCCGCGCCCCTGGCACAGGATGTGCTGCGAGCGGGCAAAGTGGACGATGTCGTACACGGTCAAAAAATAATGCTCGTACCCCATCTCGGCAATGAGTTCCAGCTCATGCTCGACCTGCGCCTGCACTTTGGCGGGAATGCCATCCCTGAAGCGGCGATGGGCCCCGATATAGGTTTCCTCGCGCAAAAACGACGCTGCCGTGTGCCCTGGCGGCACCACTTCATTCGGATATTCATAGCGCAATTCATCCAGGGAAAAGGTACACAGGCTGGCGATGCGCAGCGTTTCAGCCAGCGCCTGGGGCGAATAGATATTGGCGAGGCGAATGCGCGGACGCAGGTGCTGCTCGGCGTTTTGCGCCAGGCCGTAGCCGCACTCGGCCACGGGTTTGCCCAGGCGTACCGCAGTCAGTGTGTCCTGCAGGGGTTTACGCGAGCGCACGTGCATCGTGACATGGCCCGTTGCTACGATCGGCAGGCCGTGCTGCCACCCGACTTCGTCGATGGTGGCGCGGTGGCTGTCGTCATACGCGCGGTACAGCAGGTTCAGGCCCAGCCAGCAGCGCCCGGGAAAGGTGCTGGCCATCCACGCGGCCTGGGCATGCAGGCGGTCCAGGTCGTCCGCGCTGTGACCAGGATAGGCCGGCAGCAAGATCGCCAGGCAGTCGGGCATGCCCAGCAAGTGTTCGAAGCCGGGTCCGGGTGCGTCGAAATCGGCCGGCGTCAGCAAATACGTGCCTTTTTCAGTGCGCGTGCGCCCCAGCGTGATCAGTTCGGACAGGTTGCCGTAGCCGTTGCGGTTCTGCGCCAGCAGGATCAGCGACAGCGAATGGTTGCCGTTGCGGCGGGTCAGGTGGAAATGGGCGCCGATGAGTAACGGCAGCGCCGCCTTTTTCGCCTCGGCATGGGCCCGCACGACCCCGGCCAGCGAACACTCGTCGGTCAGCGCCAGCGCGGAATAACCGAGCTCGACCGCGCGTGCAACCAGCTCCTCGGCATGCGACGCACCTTGCAGGAACGTGAAATTGGACAGGCAAAACAGCTCGGCATAGTCGGGCAGGTTTTGCTGGGATGGTGGGGAAGAGGACATGCATTGCCCGTTGCCGGATTTACGCCAGACAACTGAAGTACTGTATAAAAACACAGTATAACCGAAGCGTCCGGCAGGGCAATGCACGAGACAGGCTGGAAACCACACCAGCCTGCCGTCAGGCGGGAATTACTGCGTGATGCTGGAGTACTGGCACGCCTTGACCGTCTGGGGAAGCGGGTCGCCAAAGACAGCGTTGGTGCAGGCAATCGCGCCAGTCGCAGTCTTCGTGGCATAGCGGGTGCCCGCACCATAACGTACCGTGCGCGTGCCGCTGAAGGAACATGTTCCGTTTTCCGGGGCGCACGCGGTCCAGGTTTCCGGCGCCACCGGGGCGCTTGCCACAGCCGCCACCTGGCATGACTTGACCACATTGGGAGCCGGGTCGCCAAAGACAGCGTTGGAACAGGCGATCGAACCGGTGGCCGTCTTGGTGACGAACTTGTCGTTGGCGCCATAGCGTACCTGGGCCGTGCCGCTGAAGGTGCAGACGCCGTTCTCGCTGGCGCAGGTGGTCCAGCTGGTGGTTGGCGTTGGTGCCGGGGTGGGCGTCGGCGCCGGGGTCGGGGTCGGCGTTGCCGAGCCGGCGGCCAGGGCTTCATAGGCGCCGATGTCGAGCGCGCCCGTTACGGCGCGCGCTTCCATGGACGCGGTTGCCTTATATTGCGACACCGGCGCCAGCGACAGGCCCGACGCCGATACGCCCGGGGCGGAGCCGGCATTGATGACGAGCACGTTGGCAAGTGGATGCAAATCGTAGTTGGCGCGGTCGGTAAAGCCCGGGGCGATGGAGCGGTAGTTGGTGCGGTCGATCGTGCTGGACTGGGTACTGAGGGTTCCGGTCCCGGCAAAGATATTGTTTTGCATCAATACCGGCTGGGTGACGCCGGAACCCACCATGATGAATGTGCCACGCGTGGTGTCGTCGTTCAGGAAGGTATTGTTGACAACATATAAATCCTGGCCCGGATTGCTGGCGCCCTCTTCGCCATAGGCCAGCAGGGCGGGATTCGAATTGCCGGCCGGCTGTTCAACGATGTTGCCAATCACGTAAGAGGTACCGGCGTTCGGCAAATCGATCTCGTAGCTCGGCTTGCCGCGGGCTGTCGAGCCGGTCTCGCCGTCCGGGGTACTTGAAAAGCGGTTGTAGGCGATGGTGTTGATGCGCGCGCGCGATTTGAGGTTGTGGCCGACATTGGCGTCGTGCGAGTAATTACCGCGGAACGTCAGGCTGCCGGCATTGCCGATATACACGTTGTGGGTGTAGCCGGTACCGTAGCCGTTATGGCCGAATTCGGTGTTTTCAATCACGATATTGCTGGCGACATTCACACCGGAAAGGATGCCGTTTTCGTTGTCGTGGATGAAGCTGCCGCGCAGCGTGAAGTGAGTGCCTTCCAGGCGCAAGGCGGCGCCGTTCTCGTCCGGCACCCTGGCGCCGAGCATTTCAACGTTTTCAATGATCACGTTATTGCCCCTGACCACCCACGTTCCTTTGCCCTGGGCGTTGGCGCCGGCGGCATCGATCCGCGGACGGCCGTTCACGCCGCGAATCGTCAGGTTGCTGGTGTCGATGGCGCAGACGTTACCGGAATACGTGACGCCACCGGCAATTTCAATGACGTCGTTGGGACGCGATGCGGCAATGGCGGCGCACGGTGCAGCGTAGGTCTTGCCAGGGCCGACCGACAACGTGGCAGCAAAAGCTGGCATTGCCAGAGAAGCAAGCAAGGTAGTGATGGCAAGTTGTACAGGACGGCGCGAGAGAGTGGATGTATGCATGAGAAATAATTGAAAAATGATAGGGAACAGCGTGACAAAAATATTACAATCAGGAAATCTATGTTCAGAATCTAAGGGGTTTAGGGGACAACAGGTGTAACCAGATGTAACCATCAAAAGATTCTGAGTACCTGCTTACGCTGGAAGGCGCATGAATACAGGGTTTCCGACGGCCAATGATTCAAAAAAGAATTTTTGCGTGATGGTAAGGTGACATCGCAACAATGGCGATATGGATGCCTGTTTGGCAATCTTCTCGACAGATGGAGATGGGAGAACGTTTCACGTTGCATTTCTGCCACGGTGCATTTGGTAAAGGGACGAGGGATGATTACCATGGCTCTTTTGTTATCGGGAGTCAGCTGCGTGAATCAACCAACCTTAATGCGTCAGGCAATCCTGCTTGCCTTCTACGGCACCGCTGCGCTCCCCGCTGCCGCTCTTGCGCAAGTCGCCACCAGCCAGGCTGCCGGCACTGCCGATGTGCCCAGCGTGACCGTGGTCGGTTCGCGCCGCATCGGCAACACCTCCGCCACCGAGACGCCGGTGCCGGTCGACGTCATCCCGATGTCCCGCGCCGCCGAGCAAGGTGGCCAGTTCGACCTGGCCCAGACCCTGACCTACATTTCGCCGTCGTTCAACTCGACGCGCCAGACTGGCGCCGACGGCGCCGACCTGGTCGATTCAGCTGCCCTGCGCGGCCTCGGTTCCGACCAGACCCTGGTGCTGGTCAATGGCAAGCGCCGCCACACCACAGCGCTCGTCAACCTGTTCGGTGCGCGCAACCGCGGCAACACGGGTACCGACATGAATGCGATTCCGCTCATGGCGATCAAGAACGTGCAGGTACTGCGCGACGGCGCCGCCGCCCAGTACGGCTCGGACGCCATTGCGGGCGTGATCAACATCGAACTGAAAAAAAGCCTGGGCTGCGAATCGGTCGTCGGCGCCGGCCAGTACACCAAACATGATGGCAACAATTACCTCGCGTCGGCGTACTGCGGCGTGGCAGTGGGCGACGGCGTGGTCGGCATCACCGGCGAGTACCTCGACCGCGGCCGTTCGAACCGCGCCGAAGAGGGCAACCCGCGCATCATCGGCGACACCAAGGCAAAGAACCAGACCGTGTACCTGAATGGCGAATGGTCGGCCGGGCCAGGAAAGGTTTACTTCACCGCAGGCGTGCAGAAGCGCGACGCCTCGTCGGCCGCCTTCGGGCGCGGCGGCGTGGGGTCGGAAGATATCCCGTCACGCAATTCGGAAGCGATGTATCCGAACGGGTTTGTCCCGTTCATCAACGGCGACATCGACGACCGTTACGCCACCGTTGGCTACCGCACGGCGCTGGCCGGCTGGAATACCGACCTGTCGCAGACCTACGGCTACAACCGCATGGATTACACCATTGCGAACACGCTCAACGCGTCGATTGCCAACGCCGACCTGGAAAACGGCGGCCGGGGCGTCAGCGCCAGCACCTTCAACGCGGGCGGCTTCGCGTTCCGCCAGCTGACCACGAACGCTGATTTCAGCCGCTTTTACGATGGCATCCTGGGCGGCATGAACGCTGCCTTCGGCTTTGAATACCGCGTCGAGAATTACCAGATCTTTGCCGGCGAACCGGGTTCCTACATCGATGCCGATGGCGTGGGCATTGGCGGCAACGCCGGCAGCCAGGGCTTTCCCGGCTTCCAGCCAGGCGACGCCGCCAACCGCAAGCGCCACAGTCTTGCTGCCTACGTCGACTTCGAGACCGATGTCACCGACCGCCTGAAAGTGCAGACGGCCGTGCGCTACGAGCGCTATTCCGATTTCGGTTCCACCACCACCGGCAAACTCGCCGCCGCCTACCGCATCAATCCGGCCTTTTTGCTGCGCGGCTCGGCCAGCACGGGCTTTCGCGCGCCGTCGCTGCAGCAAGTGTATTTTTCGTCGACCTTCACGGATTTCGTCAGCGGCGTGCCGCTCGACGTGGTGCTGGCGCCGAACGGCGGCGCTGTCGCGCAGGCAGCGGGCATCCCGCCGTTGAAAGAAGAAAAATCGAAAAGCCTGACCTTCGGCGCCACATGGGCGCCGACGCCAACGACATCGGTCACGGCCGACCTGTACCGCATCAACATCGATGACCGCATCGTGCTGTCCGGCCGTTTTGACGCCGACAACTACCCTGCCCTGGGCGCCACACTGCAAACGCTGGGCGTGGGCCAGGCGCAGTTTTTCGTCAACTCGATCGATACCCGCACGCAGGGCCTGGACCTGACCGCCTCGCACCGCAGCAATCTCGGCCCCGGCCGCCTGAATACCTTCCTGGCGCTAAACTTCAGCAAGACCGACGTGCGCGGCGTGCATGCGCCAAGCGCTTTGGCTGGCTTCGAAGACGTGCTGCTGTCCGAACGCGAGCGCCTGTTCATCGAACAGGGCGGCCCGCGCCGCAAGGCCACGCTGGGTTTCGATTACACGCAGGGGAAACTGGAAACGGATTTCAAGATCATCCACTTCGGCCCGCAGACGCTGGGCACGTTCTCCGGCTCACCGGTGCCGAACGCGCACTACGAAGCGAAGACCTCGGCGGACCTGAGTTTTACGTGGGCGTTTTCGGAAAAGACCAAGCTGACAGTCGGCGGCACGAATATCTTCAATGTCAAGCCGACGGTGCAGGATGCCAACGAGACGGATAACGGCTTCAAATACGACAGCGTGCAGTTCGGTTTGAACGGCGCAGCGTATTTTGCGCGGGTGTGGCACCGGTTCTGATTGCGCTCCCCCCGCGCAGGCGGGGGTCCATACCACCTAGGCCAAAGCCGGCAACGTCACGCTGACGAGCAGCCCCGCCAGCGCACGGCGACGTATGGGTCCCGGCCTTCGCCGGGATGACGGCGCTGATTGTGTTAGCTAAAAAACCGTCATCCTCGCGCAGGCGAGGACCCATGCCACCTAAACCGACGCCGGAAACGTCACGCTGACAAGCAGTCCGCCAAGACGCTCCGAAGCATCGAGCCCCAGCTTTGCCCCATGCCGCTCGGCGATCGCGCGAATGATTGCCAGCCCCAACCCGCTACCGGCTGCCTCACTCCCGGCAATCCGATAAAACCGGTCGAAGACGCGCTCGCGTTCTTCCGCCGCAATCCCCGGTCCGCTGTCTTCCACCGTCAGGATGGCCATTCCATCTTCATGACGCACGGCGACGTCGACCGTGCCGCCTGCCGGCGTGTACTTCACTGCATTGTCGACCAGGTTGCGCATCAGGATCGCCAGCGCACCGCCCTGCCCCAGCACCTGCGCTTCCTCGACGTGTTCGACGCCCAGGTCGACGCCCTTGGCCTGCGCGACACCCACCATCTCGCCGACGGTGCGGCGCGCGAGATCGGCCAGGTCGACCGGCGCCGGCTTCGCGCCTTCCGAGGCGCCTGCTTCCTGGCGCGCCAGCACCAGCAACTGCTCGACCAGGCGCGTGGCCCGCTCGACGCCGGCCGTGACGCGGCCCACCGCCACCTTGCGCGCTTCGTCACTGTCGGCGCGCTCCAGGCTCAGCGCCTGCAGCTTCAACGCAGCGAGCGGCGTACGCAATTCATGCGCCGCATCGGCGACGAAATTCTGCTGCGCGTCGAAGGCCGTGCGCACGCGGCCGAACAGCAGGTTGAGTTCATGCACCAGCGGGCGCACTTCGTCCGGCAGGCCCGCTTCCGACACCGGCGACAGGTCGTCGGCCTGGCGTGACGCCACCTGCTTCCTCACCCGCGCCACCGGCGTGAGCGATTCGCTGACAACCCACCACACCACCAGCATCAGCATCGGCATCATCACTGCAATGGGCGCGAGTGTGCGCAGGGCCAGGTTGCCGGCCATGTTGCGGCGCACGGCCATGTCCTGCGCCACCTGCAAGGTCTGGTTGTTGGACTGGACCGAGAACACGCGGTACGTGGTGCCGTTCGACTTCACGTTCGAAAAGCCCAGCACCGCCCGCTGCGGCAGCAAGGCGCGCGACACGCTGCGGAACATGCGCACGCCGTCGGGCGACCAGACCTGCACGACCAGGTCGTCGCTCCCGGCTTCCGGTTCGATCGGCATACTTTGGTTAGTTGCAGAATCGCCTTGCGTATTCGCCGCAGACAGTGGCGTGCTCGAACGCAGCGACAGCGCCATCTGCTGCATGTGATAGTCGAAGATCTGGTCGGCGTCGTGCAGCGCCGTGCGGTAGGCAATGGCCGCCTGCGCCACGGCGGCAATGGTAATGGCCGCCAGCAGGAACCACAGCAGGCGGCCGCGCAGCGAGTGCGTGACCCTTACCTTTTGCAATGTGTTCAACGGGGCACCATGTAACCCACGCCGCGCACATTCTGAATCAGGTCGCTGCCGAGTTTTTTGCGCAGGCCGTGGATGTAGACTTCCACCGCGTTGCTGGAGACTTCATCGCGCCAGCTGTACAGCTTTTCTTCCAGCTGCGGGCGCGACAGGACCGCTCCCGGACGCGCCACCAGCGCCTCGAGCACCGCCCACTCGCGCGCCGACAGCGACACCGAAGCGCCGTCGACCAGCACTTCGCGCGTGGCCGGATTAATGGTGATGTTCTTGTACGCGAAAATCGGTTCGGCACGGCCGGCGGCGCGGCGCAGCAAGGCGCGCAGGCGCGCCAGCAATTCATCGAGGTCGTAGGGTTTCAGCACATAGTCGTCGGCGCCGGCGTCGAGCCCGGCGATACGCTGCGCCACCGAATCGCGCGCGGTGGCAATCAGTACCGGCGTGCGGTCCTTTCGTGCCCGCATGGCGCGCAGCACGTCGAGCCCATCTTTGCGCGGCAGGCCCAGGTCGAGCAAGACCAGGTCATAGTGCTGCGACTGCAGCAACGCGGTATCGGCCATCTCGCCATCCTTGACCCAGTCGACCGCGTAGTGCTCGGCCCTGAGCAGGTCGAGCACCACTTCACCGATCATCGTATCGTCTTCTACCAACAGCAGCCGCATGGTGTTCCCTTGTATTCATTTAAGGAGCCCTCAAAAACCGTTGCGAGCGGCAGCAATGGTGGTTGAGAAGCGGAGCTGTACAGGCGTACAGCGAGCATCGCAAACCGCCAGTGCAACGCGCAGCAGGTTTTGGAGCGCTCCTTTTAACCGATTCGCACGGGGATAAAGATTCTGTCACCGCCGCGCTGGATCAGCAAGGCCACCGACTTGCTGGCCTTGCCCACCATCTCGCGCACCTGGTCGACCGAGTTCACCGCGCGGCCATTGACCGACAACAGCACGTCGCCCGGCTGCACGCCAGCTGACGCTGCGGCGCCGGCCGCGTCTTCGATCACCAGGCCCGACCGGATGCCGGACTGGCGCTGCTCCATCGGCTCGAGCGGACGCAGGGCCAGGCCCAGTTTGGCGCTGTTGTTGGCGCCCTCCGCACTGGCCAGTTCTGCCGGCGCCGCCTTGTCGCTGGCGTTGCCCAGGACCGCGGTCAGGCGCACGATTTTGCCGTCGCGCCAGACGTCGAGCACGACCTTGTCGCCTGGTTTGGCAACCGACAGCATCGACGGCAAATCGCCCGACGACACGATTGGCTGGCCGTTCAATTTGCGCACCACGTCGCCGGATTTCAGGCCGGCTTTATCGGCCGCGCCATTCTTTTCGACGTTGGCGACCAGCGCACCTTCGGGCGACTCGAGCTTGAAGGAATCGGCAAAGCCCTGGTTCACTTCCTGCACCATCACACCCAGCTTGGCATGCTGCACCTTGCCGGTAGCGACGATCTGGTCCTTGATGTTGGCAGCGACATCGATCGGGATGGCAAACGACAGGCCCTGGTAGCCGCCGCTCTGGCTGTAGATCTGCGAATTGATGCCGACCACTTCGCCGCGCGTGTTGAACAGCGGCCCGCCCGAGTTGCCGGGATTGACGGCCACGTCGGTCTGGATGAACGGCACGCTGTCGTCACCAGGCAGGTTGCGGCCCTTGGCGCTGACCACGCCGGCAGTGACGGTGCTGTCGAGGCCATACGGCGAACCGATCGCCAGCACCCACTCGCCCACGGCCAGCGACTTGGAATTGCCGATCGGGACGACGGGCAGGTTTTTGGCATCGATCTTGAGAACGGCCACGTCGGTTTTCGGATCGGATCCGAGCACCTTGGCTTTGAATTCGCGGCGGTCCTGCAGTTTCACAGTGACCTCGTTCGCGTCGCGCACGACGTGGGCGTTCGTGAGGATGACGCCGTCCGGGCTGACGATGAACCCGGAACCAGCGCCAAAAACGGGTGTCCCTTGCTGGCCGCGGGGATTCTGCGGACCTTGAAAGCGACGGAAAAACTCGAAAAACGGATCGTCTTCGTCCAGCTCCTGGCCGCCCGGGCCGCGCAGGGCGGCGGCAGGCTTGCTGGTGCCGACCACGCGGATATTGACCACGGCCGGGCCGTTGTGGGCGACGATCTGGGTGAAGTCGGGCAGTGCCATGGCTTGTGTCGTGCCAGGTGCGACCGTGGTCGCCGGCGGAGTGAAGTTTGCCACTGGCGCGGCGGCACGGACGACGGTTTCAGCCGACACTGCGTTGTTGTGATTGACCGCGATCGCACCAACAGCGCCGCCGATGACGCCTGCTGCGCACAGGGCAATCGTCAGGCCTTTTGCCGTGATACCGTGAACTACGTTAGCCATTGTTGTACTCCTGATGGAAAGGGATTCGATGAAGCCATCTTGCGCTTTGCTTCTTAAAACATGCTTAATGGCGCATCCCCGCGAAGGCGGGGACCCATGGCACGCGGACGAGTGAGGAAGAATGCAAGAGGTCCGGCCGCAAAAAAGGGCGCCCAAACCACGAGCGCCCTTCTTACTTCACATTTGCAGCGACGGTCATTTCACCACACATGCAAGCGTGCCATGGATCCCCGCCTGCGCGGGGATGTGCCATGGATCCCCGCCTGCGCGGGGATTATGCAGCCTGGCGCTGCTCCAGTGCCTGCACATTCTCGCCACCGTCGATGACGATGCGGCGTGGCTTCAACGCCTCCGGCACTTCACGCACCAGCTCGATGGTGAGCATGCCGTTGTCGAACGAAGCGGTCGTGACCTTCACGTGATTGGCCAACTGGAAGCGCTGTTCGAAATCGCGTGCGGCAATCCCGCGGTGCAGGAAGGTGCGTTGTACTTCATCCTTCTGCTTGCGCCCGGTGATTTGCAGCGAATCGCGCTCGGCCACGATCTCCACTTCGGAGCGGTCGAAACCGGCAATTGCCATCACGATGCGGTACTTGTCTTCGCTGACAAGTTCAATGTTGTACGGTGGATAACTCGGCTGCGAGTCGGCGCGCTGCTCGAGCAGGCTGGCCAGACGGTCGAAGCCGATAGCGGAACGGTACAGCGGGGTGAGATCATAAGTACGCATGATAAATATCCTTTGGTTAGTTAAGCGATAGATTGACGGACCTCCGTGGAGCATCCGTTGAATCCAATCTAATGCCAGGCCAAGGCATTTTCAAGGCTGATAAAACACGGTTTTTAGGCCAAAAATGCAAACTTTCTTTGCACTACAAACCGACACATTCGCCCCCATGGGTGCATGCTAAACTCGTCCGATTCTGCTTCCGCCACTCCTTGATTGCCACGATGACCGTCTCCTCTTTTGCCATCCGCACCGCCGCCGCCCTCGCCTTCGTTCTTTGCACGTCTACCCACGCCGCCGTGCCGGCCGTTGGGGACCAGCCCTACCCCGGCACCATCGTCCTGAACGTCGACGCCACCGACCTGACCCAGCAAATTTTCCGTGTGCGCATGACGATTCCCGTGCAGGCCGGTCCCCTCACGCTGCTGTATCCGCAGTGGCTGCCCGGTAACCACGGCCCCAGCGGCCCGCTGACGCAACTGGCCGGCCTGAAACTGTCGGCCGGCGGCAAGCCGGTTGCGTGGACCCGCGACCCGGTCGACGTGTTTGCCTTCCACATGACGGTCCCGGCCGGCGCCACCACGCTGGAAGCCGAATACCAGTACCTGTCGCCGCTCGACGGCGCGCAGGGCCGCATCACGATGACCGACGATATCCTCGGCGTGCAGTGGGCGTCGATGACCCTGTACCCGGCCGGCTACAACAGCCGCCGCATCACCGTGCAGCCAAACCTGGTGCTGCCGGCCGGCTGGCAATTCGGCACGGCGCTCGAGACCGACCAACGTGTTGGCGCCAGCGTGAAATTCAAGCCGCTCGACCTCGACACGCTGATCGATTCGCCGCTGTTTGCCGGCCGCTACTTCAGGCGCATCGACCTGAACCCGGGCGCCAAAGTGCCGGTCATGCTCAACATCGTTGCCGACAGTCCCGCCCAACTGGAGGCAAAACCCGAGCAGGTCAACCTGCACCGCGCCATGGTCCAGCAAGCCATCAAGCTGTACGGCTCGCAGCACTACAAGCACTACGATTTCCTGTTCGCCATTTCGGATGAATTCGGCGGCATCGGCCGCGAGCACCACCAGTCCAGCGAGAACGGCGTGAAGACCGGCTACTTCACGGAATGGGCCAAGAGCGAAGCCGGGCGCGACCTGCTGCCGCACGAATACACGCACTCGTGGAACGGCAAGTTCCGCCGGCCTGCCGGCCAGGATGTACCGAACCTGAACACGCCGCTGCAAAACAGCCTGCTGTGGGTCTACGAAGGCCAGACCCAGTATTGGGGCGGCGTGCTCGCGGCGCGCTCCGGCCTGGTCTCGCCCGCCTACACGCGCGATACGCTGGCAGCTACTGCAGCCCGTTACGACAACACGCGCGGACGCACCTGGCGCCCGGTGCAGGACACTGTCAACGACCCGATCATCAACGGCCGCCGCCCGCTGGGCTGGGGCAACTGGCAGCGCGCTGAAGATTACTACAGCGAAGGCAGCCTGATCTGGCTGGACGTCGACACCCGCATCCGCGAACTGTCGAACGACCGCCGCTCGCTGGACAATTTCGCCAAAGATTTTTACAGCATCAACGACGGCAGTTTCACGCCGGCCCACTACACATTCGAAGATGTTGTGGCAGCACTCAACAAAGTCCAGCCGTACGACTGGGCCACGTTCCTGCGCACCCGCGTGGAAGACATCGCGCCCAAGGCGCCGCTCGACGGCCTGGCGCGCGCCGGCTGGAAACTGGTCTACACGGACACCCCGAGCGAGGCCTCGAAGAACGCCGACGAGCGCATCAAGGGCGCCGACTTCAGCTATTCGCTGGGCTTTGCCGTCAAGGCTGACGGCGGCATCATCAACGTGGTCTGGGATGGCCCCGGCTTCCAGGCGGGCCTGGCCGCCAACAGCAGCATCGTGGCCGTCAACAACCGCGCGTACAAGCCGGAGGTGCTCAAGGCAGCCATCAAGGACGCGAAAGGCAGCACAGCGCCAATCACGCTGCTGGTAAAAAAAGGCAATGTGTTCCGCACCATTGCGCTCGATTACCACGACGGCCTGCGCTACCCGCACCTGGAGCGCATCCCGGGCACGAAGGACCGCCTCGAGTCCATCCTGCTCGCCGTAAAATAAGTTCTGGGGTATGCTAGCGCCATGACTACCGATACCGATATCGCGCTGAGTGGACCGTTCAAGGCCATCGACAGCACCGGCCGTTCCCACGACGTCAAAGGCATCCGCATTTTCGACGAGGGCTACGGGATTATTGATGTGTACGTGGATTTTGCCGCCACCATCGACGGCGGCCTGTACAAGGACAAAGTCCTTGCCAGGGCCATCATCGACCACCTGCGCACGCTGGGTTACAAGGGACCGGATTTCGGCCCAAGCGACCCTGGCCTGCAGGAAAGCAAAGTGATCGTGCTGGAGGCCCCGGAAGAGTTTGCGCCGTTCGCCAAAAGCAAAGGCTGGAAAAACCTGGCCGAAGAATTCGACGACGAGTAATCGTCTTCGCAGGATGGAAACAAAAGCCCGGTTTTTACCGGGCTTTTTTTGTCATTTTCCCAGCTGCCTCAGCACAATTCCCGTCGAGGATCATGATGCTGGCGCCGGCATCAACAGTCTGCGGCAGGCAGTGCGGCACCCCCCTCTTCGCTCGCTTCCAGAAAGCGCAACAGGATCATGAAACTGCTGTTGTGGCCCAGTCTTTTTGCTGAGCGCATGCGCGCAGCTGGCAGCAAGGCAGGCGCGCTCATGGGGGCGAGGATCGGTAATGGTGCGCCAACAACAGCGCTATTGCACAGGAACCAAGGCGGGTTTCGCGCGAATCCTCCGGGCTGGCAAGTACGATCGGAATCCTTGCGCCGAGGACGATGCCGGCACTACTTGCATCGCCCATGAACGCAAGCTGCTTGGCAAGCATGTTGCCACTTTCGAGGTCCGGAACGACCAGCACGTCCGCACATCCAGCCACTGGCGACGCGAGTCCCTTGACACGGGCGGCGGCGATGGATACGGCATTGTCAAACGCCAATGGGCCGTCGAGCAGGCCGCCAGCGATCTGGCCCCGTTCGGCCATCTTGCACAGCGCAGCTGCGTCGAGGGTGGCCGGCATGGCCGCGTTGATCGTTTCCACCGCCGCCAGAATGGCGACGCGCGGCTCGGCCACCCCGATCGCGTGCGACAGGTCGATGGCGTTGCGCACGATGTCGGCCTTCTCCTCCAGGGTTGGCGCGATGTTGATCGCAGCGTCCGTGATGATGAAAGGCCGCGGATAGGCCGGGGTCTGCATCAGAAAGCAATGACTGAGGCGCCGTTTGGTCCGCAAGTTCGGCGTGCCCTGCAGAACGGCGCGAATCAGTTCGTCGGTGTGGAGGCTGCCTTTCATCAATGCCTCGACATGACCACCGGCCGCCAGTTCGACCGCGCGCGCCGCAGCGGCATGGCTGTGCGGTACGTCCTCGATGTCGATGCCGGTCAGGTCGAGGCCCGCCTGTGCTGCGACAGCCTCCAGGCGCGCGCGGGGCGCCACCAGCACAGGCTCGATCATGCCCGCAGCGCGCGCGTCGAAAGCGCTGTTCAGGCCAAGTGAATCGCAAGGGTGGACGACTGCCATACGGATGCGGCCGAACGGGCGCACGCACTCGATCAGGTGCTGCAATCCTCCTCCCGTGCGAATGCGTACTTCCGGCAGGGTTGCGCTGGCGCGTTCAATGCGCTCCGCCGGCGCCAGTACGGTGGCCTCGCCCTCGATAACCGCCATGCCTTCCTGGTTCGTGCAGGCGCAGGCCAGCGTGAGAATGCGCCGGGCGCTGTCGCGCGCAGTCACCGTAACCGAAATGACCAGGGTGTCGCCCACCCTTACGGGGGCACGAAAGCGCAGCGTCTGGCCAAGGTAGACCGTGCCCGGCCCCGGCAGGCGGGTGCCGAGCACTGCGGAAATCAAGGCTGCGCCCCACATGCCGTGTGCGATCACGCCGTGAAAACGCGTCGAGGCGGCGAACTCGGCGTCAAGGTGCTGGGGGTTCAGGTCGCCCGACATCAAGGCGAACAGCTGGATGTCCTCCAGGCTGAGGGTGCGTTCAATGGACGCGCTGTCGCCAACCGCGATCTCGTCGAACGTCCGGTTGCGGATGGTCTGCGGCAGGTCGTGCTGTGGCCAGCTCATGGCTGTCTCCTTGCGTGGGTTGCTTCATCGATCACTGGCCCGCTGAGCACCGGCGCCGTGGATTACCCCAGGATGTGGTAACCGGCATCCACGTACAGGGTGGTACCGGTGATCGCCCTGGCGTCATCCCCGGCCAGAAAGGCGCACAGTGCCCCGACCTCGGCGATATCCACCAAGCGTCGCAACGGCGCGCGCAGGGCTGTCTGCGCCAGCAGCGCATCGAAGTTCGGTATGCCGGACGCCGCGCGCGTGGCAAGCGGCCCGGGCGAAATGGCATTGACGCGGATCCCGCGTGGTCCAAGCTCGGCAGCCAGATAACGCACACTTGCTTCAAGCGCGGCCTTGACGGGCCCCATCACGCCATAGTCGGGGATGACCTCCTCGGCGCCGATATAGCTCATCGTCATGAGACTGCCGCCCTCGCTCATCAAAGGCTCTGCATGCCGGGCCATTCGCGCAAACGAGTGGCACGAAATGTCCATCGCGCGCGCGAAGCCTTCGCGTGAACAGTCAACGACGCGCCCGTGCAGATCCGTCCGGGGAGCGAATGCGATCGAATGGAGCAGGAAATCCAGCCGTCCCCACTGTGCGGCGATGGCGCCGAATACGGCTTCCAGCGCGCCAGCCTGCTCGACGTCCAGCGCCATGACGATGCTTGCCTCGACCTTGTGCGCAAGCGGTTCGACGTAAAGGCGCGCCTTGTCGTTAAACCAGGTAATTGCCAGTTCGGCGCCCGCGTTGTGCAGTGCGCGTGCGCAGCCCCACGCGATGCTGTGTTCATTCGCGATACCGACAACCAGGCCCCGTTTTCCCTGTAATGCGTTGTTCTGTGACATTGCTATGGTTCTCCGGTGAGCGACGGGCGCCCGGCCCGCCATAGTGGTAACCTGGTCAGAAAGCGACAACGGAGGCAAACAGCACTTGTCCCAGCCGTGTTGCCAGCGACGTTGCCAGCGACGTTGACAGCGACAAACGGCCAGCAGTTCGATGTCCTCATCCGAGCGGACCATGGCCAGCGCATGCAGGAACTAAGGCCGGGCATCCTAGCCGCCTGCCTGCCGGTGGAACGCCTGCATGCGCAGGCGGATTTGCTTTTCCGTTTCGATTACCGCAAACAGGGCCACACCGGCCCCGATGATGAGGACACCGTCCCACAAGCCAACGGCCACGGTGCCGAACACAGGCTGCAGCGGCGGCAGGTAAGTGATGGCAAGCTGCGCCAACGTGATGACCGTCACCACAGTCCACACTACCCTGGTGCCGCGTAGTGCTTTCCAGGTCAGCGAGGTACCGTAAATATTCCTGATGAAGAACAGGTGGAATATCTCCATGACGACCAGCGTGTTGAGGGCCATGGTGCGCGCCAGGTCGACGGGATAGCCGCGCTCGACTGCGTAGAAATAGATTCCGTACACACCGCACAGGAAAAGGACCGACACCAGGATGATATGCCACACCAGTTCGCCGCTGAGCAAGGGTTCCTGGCGCCGGCGTGGTGGACGACGCATGGAATCGTCCTCGCTCGGCTCGAATGCCAGTGCCACGCCCAGTGTCACTGCCGTGATCAGGTTGATCCAGAGGATCTGCACCGGCGTCACCGGGAGAGTCATACCGAACAGGAGGGCCACGATGATGGTAAGCGCTTCCCCGGCATTGGTCGGCAGCGTCCAGCTGATGACCTTCTTGATGTTGTCGTAGACGGTACGACCCTCCCGGACCGCTGCCACGATGGAGGCGAAATTATCGTCCGCCAGCACCAGGACGGCCGCCTCCTTTGCAGCCTCGCTTCCTTTTCGCCCCATGGCGATCCCGGCATCGTCGCGCTTGAGCGCAGGCGCATCATTGACGCCATCGCCCGTCATCGCGACCGTCAGGTCACTGGCTTGCAAGGCCATCACCAGGCGCAGCTTGTGCTCTGGACTGGTGCGGGCGAAGAGATCGCAGT